>OKXB01002066.1_pt1 | contig 17330 bp, 10 predicted proteins | sample 1601731 | NCBI WGS metagenome assembly OKXB01 (sample SAMN04414077, study PRJEB24778) | human gut metagenome | material: faecal | host: Homo sapiens | reverse complement strand
TGGACGTAATGAAGAAAGTGCCAGTCAGAGAGCAGGCTCCTGACGTAAGAAATAAAAATTTTGAAGAGGTAGCACTTGGTTATGATATGGCAACTGCTATCGATGAAGCACAGCGTTGCTTAAATTGTCCTAAACCGCGCTGCGTTGAAGGTTGTCCGGTTAATGTAGAAATACCAGCTTTTATTCAAGCTATTGCTCAAAGTAAATTAAATGAAGCTATAACTATCCTGAAACGTAAAAATAGTTTACCAGCTGTTTGCGGACGCGTTTGTCCTCAGGAAAATCAGTGTGAAAGTAAATGCGTTTTAGGTATCAAAGGAGAATCCGTTGCTATCGGACGTCTCGAACGCTTTGTTGCAGATTATGCTCGTGAGCAGGGAATTGATATCACCAAAACTGATATAGATTCATCAAAAGATAAAAAGATAGCAATTGTTGGCAGTGGTCCTTCAGGTTTAACAGCTGCAGGAGATCTTGCGAAAATGGGCTATGATGTTACTATGTATGAGGCTCTTCATGCTCCAGGTGGAGTTTTAATGTATGGTATTCCACAATTTCGCTTGCCGAAAGAAATTGTAAAACACGAAATTGACGCCTTAAAAGATTTGGGGGTAAAAATAATCCCTAATGCCGTCATTGGCAGAACCTTCACCATCAAAGAATTAATGGATGAAGAAGGATTCAGTGCCGTTTATGTAGGTACAGGTGCTGGATTGCCACATTTCATGCATATAGATGGCGAAAATTTAAATGGAGTCTATTCTGCAAATGAATTTCTTACTAGAGTTAATTTAATGCGTGCATACCAATTTCCTAATGTTGCAACTCCTGTATATGTAGGTAAAAATGTTGCCGTTGTCGGTGCTGGAAACGTTGCTATGGATGCCGCGCGTACAGCAAAACGTCTTGGCGCTGAACAGGTATATATAGTTTATCGCCGCAGCGAAGACGAAATGCCGGCTCGCAAAGAAGAGATAGGCCATGCTAAAGAGGAAGGCATTGAACTGAGACTGCTCAATAATCCTACCCGTATTCTCGGAAATGATAAGGGCTGGGTTAATGGTATGGAATGTATAAAAATGGAACTTGGTGAACCTGATGCATCAGGACGGCGCTCTCCTGTAGAAATCAAAGGTTCAGAATATGTTCTTGATGTTGATATGGTAGTTATGGCGATAGGCCAAGGGCCTAATCCTTTACTCAAACAAACAACACCTGAACTGGAAACTAATAAACGCGGCAATATTGTTGCTAATGAAGAAGGTGCTACATCTATTCCTGGTGTTTTTGCCGGTGGCGATATAGTTACTGGTGCGGCAACAGTAATTTCTGCTATGGGAGCCGGTAAAAAAGCAGCTCTGGCAATTGATGAATATTTGTCAAAACATTAAAAATTTCTTTCTCTGATAATAATAACCGTATAAAATATCCGGCAAAAATTTGCCGGATATTTTTAATTTTCTATTCATATTTGTTTTTATTTTACTTAACTTCAGAATGGTAAAAACTTCTATGATATGTTAAAATAAATAAGATAAGTTTTATATTAAAAATTTTTCTTCGAGGTGAATAAAATGCAATTTCCATTAGTATTAGGAGTTTCTGCACGTCATGCTCATTTATGCCGCGAGCATATGAACATTTTATTTGGTGAAGGGTCTGAATTACACCCCAAAAAATATATTGGACAACCGGGACAGTATTCTTCGGAAGAGCAGATTACTTTAGTAACTGCTAAAGGTGAGATGAAATTAAGGATCATCGGTCCTTTGCGTAAATATACACAACTGGAGCTATCTTTTACTGATGCCAGAAAAGTAGGTCTGAATCCTCCAATTCGAAATTCTGGAGATATTAAAGAATCTGCTGGAGGAAAATTAGTAGGACCTAAAGGTGAAGTAGAAATTACAGAAGGTGTTATTATAGCTGCACGGCATATCCATTTATATCCTGAAACAGCAGAAACATATGGTTTAAAAGATGGTGATATCGTTTCTATCCAAACAAATGGAGAACGTGCTTTAATTATGAATAATGTTTTAGTGCGTGCCGGTGAAGGGAATGCTGATGAAGTACATATTGATACTGACGAAGCTAATGCATGCAATTTAGACAGTGGTATGATGGTTGAAATTATTACAAAATAATTAACGAGGTGGTAAAGTGATAAAATTCTTGATATTTCTATCCCTGTTAATTCAATTGTCATTACTAAATATCGGTTATGCAAAAGAATATCGTAATCCTGAAGCTGGCTTTAAAATAAACATACCACAACAGGAAATAAACATTGTAAGTAAAAATTTTTATGGTGGAATGCAGCCTAATGGTAACTTTATTTACGTTTATAGCCTGAATCAAAAACAGGCATCAGATTTATTAGAAGAAAATTTCACTACAGATGCTTTTAATGATGATTATACGGCAATTGAATTATTGGAACGTTCTGGTATTGATCCTCAAAAAGCCAGTCTTAAATTATTGGATCCTGTTCTCTACTGGCCTTCAGATAAACCTTTTATTAAACAGCTGCCCAATGATGTTGCTTTTAATATTCAAACTCAAAAAATCCATGGCAAAAAAAGTTTAAATATGCAGTTTACTGAAAATATGGAAAACGAAATTAAGGATAAAAATTCATATTTATGTTCAATTGATTTGCTTTCTGCAAATAACAGATTATACGTAATCAGTACCAAAGTCTTAAACAGCCAAAAAGAGTCTGAAGTATCAGCTGAATCAATACGTAACGAGTATCGAAAAGGTGTGTTAATAACAAAACCTTCTGCAAATACTAATACATTAATTTACACTGATAAAATAGGAAAATTTAAATTTGATCTTCCTGAAAATTGGTATTATGTTCAAAGTTACTTTTCTGATAATCCTAAAGCTTGTTTGACTTTTGCCTTACCGTTGGAAACTTTGGAAAAAATTAAGGAAAAAACTCAAAATTTGGAAGCGAATGACTTAGATAAAGAGAAAATAGCTGATAATGTTTCCGAAGAAAATATAGCGTCATGGATGGATTTACTAACAGAAAGTGTATGGTCAGTTTCCTGTGAAACAAAAGAATTTGAGACAGCTGCTTATTTAGAAAATCCAGAAGCTACTAAAGCAGAGATGCAGTTGTTGTTTTCAGAGCTAAAAAACTATATTGAAAGCAGCCGCTACTATAAAAACAGTAGGTTTGATTTTGATGTCAATATTACTCCTAAAATAGGATATATAAATTTCGATCTATCATTTAATTTAAAAGATAAAAAAGATTTCGACAATACCGGCAGAATTTTCTTTACAAAGAAAAAAGGTGGTCTTGTAGTTTATACATCCACTCTTAGAAATACAGAACAACCAGCTTCTAAAGAACTCATAGAGAATATTAAGATGCTTGATTTACAGTGATTTTGATGCCCCTTTACTTAGCAGTATGAATGCAAAGGAGACATAAATATGAGAAAAACAATCTGTTCAGGAATCATCACATTCGGTATCTTGGTCAGTCTTTCCAGCTGCTATGCTTTCGACTATCGCAGTGAAGAAGCTGGTTTCAGTGTCGATATTCCAGATGATAACACTATTATTGTCAGTAAAGATCTGTTTGCGGCAGGCAGCAATAAGTCTGGCATGCATGGTATAGCAGCTATAAGTCAGCAATCTATTGAAAAATATACGAAAACAGCTTTTGCTACCAATAAATTTGAAAGTGATTTAAAGAAGATAGCTGAAGATATTAAAGCTGGAAAAGATATCTTAGCTGATCCTGCTTATGCTTATCTTACTGTACCGCAAAATGAGTTACAAGTATATATGCAGAAACTTATGCAGGATAATCCACAATCTTTACCTGGTAATAAAAACTATAAAATAACAAAGATTAACAAAATACCAGCATTAGAAATCAACAATGATATGCTGTTGAATTATGAAATAAAATTGCCAATTGCTTATACTCGGAAAGAACAGCAGAATATACAAAAATATAATCCTTATGTTAAATTCAGTGATGATGGTAAACAGATGACAGCTCAGTACAATTTAATTTCTAAAATTTATATTTTGTCACAAAATGATCAATTATATAACATAAGCAGTGGATATGTTGAGTTTCCTGCAATAGAACAAAGTGAAACAGTGTTTGCAGACAATAAAGTTGATAAACGTGCATATAAGAAATTCTCTAAAGCGTTTACAAAAAAACTGAATTTCTTTAAACCACAATTATCTAATTCTGAACTTATTATTAAAGATGGTATTTTTAACAAAGAGTTCAAAGTCCCACATAACTGGCTGTACATTCAAAGCAATCAAAAAGTGGAAAATATGCCTGTCAGCTTCTTCTCTGCATTACCTGTCAGCAGCTTGGAAAAGATGGGGAAGGAGTATATAGATTCTAAATTATTTAATATTGAAACTACCAAAATAGGTATGAATGTGGAATCTAATAATATTGATGACTTTGATTTTAGCAAAATTTTAAAAGCTTATTCCGAAGGTGTTATAAGTATTTCGGCAGAATATAAGCCAGCTCGTCCTCATGACCAAGGCCCAAAGCAGTTTTTAGAAAATCCTGTTTTTACTAAAATTATGTTCGAAGAATTTATGAACAAACCGTTTTTGAATCCACGTGAAAAAGCAAAACTAGAAAAGTTTGTTCAGATTAAAAATTTTACACATGATATTGATATCAATCAAGAAAACTGCCTGCTTCAATTTACTTATGATGTAGATTTACATTTGCCACAAACTTTATCTAAAATCAACCGACCTGGTTATGAGATTTTTCAAGAAACCGATTTGACAGATTTATCTATACATGGGCAAAAGAAAGTTTACTTTGATGCAGATAATAGAATTAATCTGTTATGTTATTTTACACAAGATAAAACGATGAAATCAAATTTGATCCAAAAAGAATACGACAGCTATAATTTATTCAAAAGTTCTTTGTTAAAAGAAAAATATTAAAAAATACTTTCTAACACCTGGATAATAAGTCTTAAAATATTATCTAGGTGTTTTTATCTAAAAATACATCGTCATAAATCGTTTTTAAGGCAAGTGAAAACAAATTGAATAGAAGTTATAATACAATCGATTAAAACAGCTTAAAAGAGAAATTTACGCATATATGTGGATTTATGTTAAATATTTACGTTATAGAGTTTTGCTGTATCAAAAATATCGTTAATACTTGCCGACGGCCGTGTTGCGGTTTATGATCTTTACGTAACTGTTTTACATAATATATATTATCGGACGTAAAGTGAAAATTGGTAAATTTCGTTGTAGATAGTTGTTGAAGAATAATTTCATTAAACGAACAATTACAAACAGATGTTTTGACATTCTTACCTGTTCCTGATATAATAGAAACAATTAGAATAGAAATAAATGAACTTACTATCTGAACTTACTATCTTTAGAAATTTTTTGAGTATATGATGATTGGAATTGGAGGCTGGTTTTTATGGCAAGAAGAGCACGTTTCAGCGATTTTGATGGAGTTATTACAGAGGAAATGCTTTCCGATCGGCAAAGAGCTATTTTAGATTTCATTCGTGAGCACGTTTATGCTAAGGGATATCCTCCTGCAGTACGTGAAATTGGTAAGGCAGTGGGTTTATCTTCAAGTGCCAGCGTACACACTCATCTGCATAAATTAGAAGAATATGGTTTTTTGCAAAGAGATCCAGCCAAACCACGCGCTATAGAATTGACCCAAGACAGCAGCTGGCGGCAGAAAACGGTAGTTCCTGTTCCTTTGGTTGGCAAAGTCACTGCAGGGCAACCTATTCTGGCAGTTGAAAATGTTGAGGAAACCTATCCCATTCCACTAGATTTGCTTGGCTGTCAAGAAGATGTTTTTATGTTATCTGTTTCTGGAGATAGTATGATCAAAGCTGGTATACTTGATCATGATTACATTGTTGCCAGAAAGCAAAATTTTGCTAATAACGGAGATATAGTTGTTGCTCTTATTGATGGTGAAGAAACAACAGTTAAGCGTTATTTTCGTGAATTACGTTCAATTCGTCTACAACCAGAAAATGATGCCTATACTCCTATAACAGGTACTGATAATATTCAGGTTCTTGGTAAGGTAATAGCAGTATTCAGAATGCTGTAATGTCTATAATACACCAAATAAATATCATAAAGACAGCTATATGATGTCATATAGCTGTCTTTATTTTCTGAGATAATTAAAAAGCAGATAAGGGGAACAATAAAAATCCTCTTATCTGCTTTTCTATTGATATAAAATTTGAGTTTTTATTTCTCCCCTACCATTTTTGCAGCTGACATAATTGCAATACGCCCGTGCTCAAAAGTAAGTCCTCCTTGAAAATATACATTATAAGGTTCACGGTAAGGGCCATCAGCACTTAATTCTATTGATGCGCCTTGTACAAAAGTCCCCGCTGCCATAATTATTTCATCTTGATAGCCAGGAATTATTGCAGGAACTGGAACAACATGTGCATCAACTGGTGAATTTTTTTGTATGGCTATACAAAAATTACATAAACGCTCTTTAGTTTCCAAACGAATAGTCTGAATTATATCACTGCGTCTATCATTTGCAGAAGGAGTAACCTGATAACCCAGGCGTGAAAATACTGCAGAAGCAAAAATTGCTGTTTTAACAGCTTGCAAAACTATATGCGGAGCTAAGAATAAGCCCTGGTATAATTCTCTGGCCGTATCTCCAAGTGTAGCCCCCATTTCTCCGCCTAATCCTGGAGCGGTTAATCTATATGACGCAAGTTCTACTAAATCCTTTCGGCCAACAATATAACCACCAGTAGGTGCAAGACCGCCTCCAAGGTTTTTGATAAGAGAACCGGCCATTAGATCAGCTCCAACTTCTGTTGGTTCTTGTTTTTCAATAAATTCACCATAACAGTTGTCAACAAAACAAATAATATCAGGCTTTATTGCTTTTACTGCTTTACAGATCGTTCCTATTTCTTCAATTCTTAACGTTTTACGCACACTACTGTAACCGCATGAACGTTGAATATGTATCATTTTTGTTTTATCCGTAATTGCAGCTGTGATTTTTTCAAGATCAATTTGTGAACCAATCATGGGAATTTCTTTATAGACTACGCCTAAGTCAGTAAGAGAGCCAGGGGTTTTTACAGGTACGCCTATGATAGTCTGCATTGTGTCATATGGAGCTCCTGTAGCAGCGATTACTTCATCGCCTGCTTTCAAAACTCCGAGTAACGCAACGGCTAATGCATGAGTCCCTGAAACAAACTGAGATCGTACCAATGCCGCTTCCGTTTTAAAAATATCAGCATATATTTCATCTAATTTTTCTCTGCCAACATCAGAATAGGCATATCCAGTAGTTGGTTTTAAATAAAAATCTGATACCATATGCTTTCTAAAAGCTTGCATAACCTTTTCTGTATTATACAAAGCTGCTTCTTCATAGCTTTCAGCAGCATGTAATACTTCTAATAATGCTTCCTCTTCTATTTTTTTAAAATCAGTCATTTACGTATAGTCCTCATATTATAAATTTTTCGAAATCCTCTAACTGTTCTGATGCCAGACGTACCTTCATAAAAGTACCGTTTTCTTTATATTCTTGTTCTAAAACAGTACCTATAGTATGTAGTTTAGCAGCTTTTTCAGATTCTGTATATGGAATAAGCAGAGTGACTTCTATAGATTTTAATTTCAGATTTTCTGAAATCAGAGCAAGGAGTTCTTCGATACCAATACCACTCTTAGCCGATATACAAACACTATTTTCTTGCTGTGCTAAACGCTGTGCCAAAGCATTTTCAGAGGGAAGTTTATCTATTTTATTGTAAACGGTGAGTATTGTTTTATTTTGTGCACCTATTTGTTCTAAAACCTTATAAACAGCATCACTTTGTTCCTGGTATAATTCATGGCTCACGTCAATGACATGCAGCAATAAGTCTGCCTCAGCGACTTCTTCTAAAGTAGATCTGAATGCTGCAACTAATTGATGAGGCAAACGTTGTATAAAACCAACAGTATCAGTAAGTATTGCTTCGTGCTTGTCTGGTAATATTAACTGACGTGTAGTAGGATCAAGAGTTGCAAACAATTGATCTTTCGCATAAATATCAGACTGTGTTAATAAATTTAGTAATGTAGATTTACCTGCATTAGTATAACCAACAAGACTTATTGAAGGAACTTGGTTTTTGGCGCGCTTAATCCTATGCAAAGTCCGGACAGCGCGAACTTTTTCTATGGAGTCTTTGATAAAAGCTATACGATCGCGAATACGCCGTCTATCAACTTCTAATTTTGTTTCGCCAGGACCGCGGGTACCAATACCGCCGCCTAAACGTGATAAAATAAGTCCTTTACCCATAATTCGCGGTAGATTATATTGCAGCTGTGCTAATTCTACTTGTAATTTTCCTTCATTAGTACGAGCCCGCTGGGCAAAAATATCCAAAATTAAAGCTGTTCTATCAAGAATACGAACACCCATTACCTGTTCTATATTTCTTTGCTGCGCCGGTGTCAGTTCATCATCAAAAATGCACAGATCAATATTTTCCTGTTGTGCATACAAGGCCAGCTCCTGTACTTTTCCTTTTCCTATAAAAAATGCCGGATCCGGTTTAGCACGACGTTGAATAAAACGGTTCACTACTACAGCACCTGCTGTATCCGCAAGCTGCTTTAACTCTTCAAGCGAATCTTCAGCAGTCCAACCGCCTTTTATCTGTCCCCAGTCCATACCAACTAAAATGGTTTTCTCTGCTGCTACTGCTAAACTGGAACTACTTGTTTGCTTGTCTAAAATCCGCTCTATTGTATTGATTACATTAAGAAAATTAATAGCTTCTGCTTCTTCCAGCGAAAAAGGTCCATATTCATCGCAGATAAACTGTTCTTCTTTGTCAAGCCCAACTATCATGCCAAAAGAAATTATGGACTGCGTGTAATCAGGTGCGGTAACACCTATTGTAACCATGGCATCGAATTTATTATTTTTTAACGCTGAAAAATCAACTCCACTCAACACTGGATTACCATTTGGATGAGTGTGGACACAACGGATTCCACTTAATCTGCCAATACCTCTGCGACCTTCTACTGCTGGCAGTTCTACACTGTCATTACCACCGATTACAATATTAGTTATTTGCCCGCTTCTAGAAATATAAAGAGAGATTTCTCTGTTTATAAATTCTGTAATATCAGCTAATTTTAAAGCTAATTCCGCAGAAATGAGCTGCCCTAAAGGCACTTGTACATCGTACAAAGCAATTAATTCATTCAAAACAGAATCCCGTATTCCTTTTTTGTTACCTAAAATTTCACGCATGATTTACACCTTAAAGAGCAGACATGGTATTTTACCATATCTGCTCTTCCTTTTCTTACAATTACTGACGAACGCGTGCCGGCTCGACATTTATTTTATAGCCCTTAATCGTGTTTTTGTGCATTACACCCAAAACTTTTTCGGCCATATCTTCTGGTACTTCTACAAAGGTAAACTTGTCATAAATATTGATCAACCCTACTTCTTTGGCAGGAATATCAGCTTCAATAGCAATAGTGCGAACTATATCCTGAACAGTAACTTTTTGGCTGCGTCCAATATTCATGAAAAGACGAACCATGCCAGGACGACCACCAGTATTACTTAAATCTTTCGCCAGAATATCTTCAGGCGAAGCTTCTAAAGCTTTATTACCTTCCTGCATCAGTTTTAACGCAGCAGCAACCACATCTTCAGCATCATATTCTTTTAATAAGCTTGCTGCAATAGGCATATAATCATGATAGTTAGACTGATCCAGCACACTCTGCATTTTGGAAACGATCATTTCACGCTGACGCTCAATAACATTGGCTGTAGTCGGCAATTGACGACGTGTTATTTTGGTTTTAGTAGTGCGTTCGATAAGTTTCAACTGACGGAATTCACGCGGCGTAATAAAGGTCATAGCAACACCAGTATTACCTGCACGGCCGGTACGTCCAATACGATGAACATAGCTTTCCGGATCCTGAGGAATATCAAAATTGATAACATGAGTAATATTATCAATATCTATGCCGCGGGCAGCGACGTCCGTAGCGATAAGAATATCAGCTGTTCCGTCACGGAATTTCTTCATAACACGATCACGTTGAGTTTGGCTTAAATCGCCATGTAAACCTTCAGCCATATAACCGCGGCTTCCCAATGCAATAGCCAGATCATCAACACCTTTTTTAGTGCGGCAGAAAATAATCAGCTTACCATCTATTTCTGCATCAAGCAAACGACATAAACCTTCGATCTTATCCTTAGTTTCAAAATAATATTGATCGATAAGCGGAACTGTGAGTTCCTCTTTGCTGATCGTAACATTTTTAGGAGCCTTCATATATTTTTTTGTGAGGCTTAGGATCGGTCTTGGCATAGTTGCTGAAAACAACAAGGTTTGACGTTCTGCAGGAAGATTTTTCATAATTTCTTCCATATCGTCTACAAAGCCCATATCCAACATTTCATCAGCTTCATCCAGGACTAAAAATTTAATATGATCAAGTTTGATAGTTTTACGGTTTATATGATCAATCAAACGGCCTGGAGTACCAATAACTATTTGCACGCCGCTGCGTAAAGCTCTGATCTGACGGTCGATAGGCTGTCCGCCATAAACAGGTAATGCTTTAATTTTAGAAGTACGTCCAATTTTACCGATCTCTTCTGCAACCTGGATTGCCAGTTCACGGGTTGGAGTCATAATCAGAGCTTGAATATGGCGATGATCGGTAATACTTTGTACGACCGGAATACCAAAGGCGGCTGTTTTACCAGTACCAGTTTGTGCCTGACCTATAACATCGCTACCCTCTAGTACTAAAGGAATAGTTTGCTCCTGGATCGGAGACGGTTCTTCAAAACCCATAGCTGTTAAAGATGCTACGATTTTTTTATCCAGCAGTAAGCTGCCGAACATTTCTTGTACATTAGTTGTCATTGTTTAAATTTCCTCATTTCTTCTTGCTTTTATTTTATCTATCACCATAGAAATAGCCGTTAACGCACTACGCAGTTTATTTTCAGTTCTGGTTCCGCCGAAAAGATGTTTCACACAATGTACGTCATTGCCATCAGCTACAGCCATATAAACTAAGCCTACAGGTTTTTCTTCTGTGGCACCACCAGGACCTGCAATACCAGTGATACCTACACCATAAGTTGTTCCAAAAAGATCTCTCACTCCGGACGCCATCTCACAGGCAACCTGTTCGCTGACAGCTCCGTATTTTTCTAAATTTTCCGCAGATACGTTGACCAGTTTTTGTTTGGCCATATTGCTGTAAGTCACAACACTGCCCAAAAGATATTCACTGCTGCCAGGAATATCAGTGATCATGCTGCTGGCTAAACCTCCTGTGCAGGATTCCGCAAAGGCAATCGTACTACCGCTTTTTAATAGTTCCTGACCAAGATATTCTGCTAAAGAAGCATCATCAACGCCATAAATAAATTTACTTAACCGTTCATAGATTTGTGCTTCTGTGCCGGAAATCAAGGATTTGGCTTCTTCAACATCGGACGCTTTAGCTGTAATACGAACAATAATTTCACCGCGACGAGCATAAATGGCAATGGTAGGATTACTTTGTGAAGTGATAATATCATCAAGCTGCGCTGCAACAGATGATTCTCCAATGCTACGCATTTTTAAAATACGCGAATAGATTATACCTTGTTGAGCATAACGCTGCATAAGTAACGGTAAAAAGCGCTGTTCACATACGTAATTTAATTCTGACGGAGGTCCAGGCAGCAAAACAATCAGCTTGCCATTATGTTCTAATACCAAACCCGGCGCAGTTCCAACTTCGTTGATTAAAATTTCTGCACCTAAAGGAACCATTGCCTGTTTATCATTATTAGATGACATACAAAGACCTTTTTTAACAAAAAAACTATTAATCCTATCCCATGTATCTAAATCCAGATACATTTCCAGTCCCAGCATATCAGCAATAACTTCTTTAGTGATATCGCCTCTTGTAGGGCCAAGACCACCTGTAGTAATAACGATATCCGCTCTTTCTAAAGCAATTTCTAAAACGCTTCTCAGCCTGGTCTCATTATCGCCAACAGTCGTCTGATAAAGCACATCATAGCCTAGTTTATTTAATTGTCGTGATAAGTACTGAAAATTAGTATTAAGTATTTCTCCCAACAGCAGCTCAGTACCTGTATTTACAACTTCAACGATCATTTGTTTTGCCCCCTTGCTGGCAAATTAAATTCTCTCTCCTACCATTTCGTAGGTGAAACCCTGTAAAATTTTTACTTTAATAAACTCACCTGCTTGAACATTTCCTGCGTTTTCGACAAAAATACTGCCATCAATATTAGGAGCTTCTTTATATGAACGACCAAAAACAAGATCAGGGTTTTCCTCATCGCAACCTTCAACAAGTACTTCTAAAATCATATCTTCCATATTATGATGCATATCTTCTGATATCTGTGCCTGTAAAGACATTAATTCATGAAAACGTTCTTCCTTGATTTGCGTATCTATCTGTTCTGGCAAATCAGCTGCTACAGTTCCCTCTTCTTGGGAATAAGAGAACACACCAGCATTGTCGAAACGCTGTGCTTCAACAAAAGCTTTTAATTCTTGGAAATCAGCTTCTGTTTCTCCAGGAAAACCGACAATAAATGTAGTTCTGATAGTAATGCCTGGTATACGCTGCCGTAATTTGTTTAGCAATGCCTCAACTTCTGATTTAGTATCATAGCGATTCATGCTGCTGAGCAATCTATCGCTGGCATGCTGAAGCGGAAGATCCACATATTTGCAAACCTTATCCAAGCTGGCAAAAGCTTCAATCAAATCGTCAGTAAAATTATTTGGATAACAATACATGACCCGGATCCATTTAAGGCCTTCCAGTTTATTAAGTTCAGACAAGAGCTCCGGCAGGCGCAGTTTACCATAAAGATCTTCACCGTATCTGGTGGTATCCTGTGCAACAACTATCAGCTCTTTAACACCCTTATCAACTAATGCTTTGGCTTCGCCAAGCACTTGTTCAAACGGTTTGCTGACATACGGTCCACGTAATTTGGGGATGATACAGTAAGAGCAGCAATTATCACAGCCTTCGGCAATTTTTAAATATGCCATATAATCAGGAGTTGTTAAAATACGCGGTGCCGGGAGTGGTGCCAGTTCTGCTTTTTTCAGAGATTCCAGCATAATGAACCGCTCTCCCTGAGTGACCCTTTGGATAACATAAGCAATATCTTCATAGCATTCAGTACCTATAACGGCATCTGCTTCAGGAATATTTTCTAAAAGTTCTTCTGCATAACGCTGCCCTAAGCAGCCGGTAATAATCAAATATTTACAGGCCCCTGTTGTTTTATACTCCCCCATTTGTAAAATAGTATTAATAGATTCTTCTTTGGCGGATTCTATAAAACCACAGGTATTTATAATAATCAAATCTGCTTCTGCAGGATCGTTAGTAATTGTTATCTGCTGTTCATGAATCAATCCCAACATTGTTTCAGAATCAACGAGATTCTTAGGACAGCCGAGACTTACTAAGCCTATTTTCACGTTTGTTCCTCCATCTATTTTACTGCAAATCTAGCCGACTGCAGCCATTTATTTGTTAAAAACTCCTGTTGTACTAGAGTATTATAAGCAGTATTAAGCCATAATTTTTCAGGCTGCTCAATATGATTACCATTTAAACCATTGGATAGTAAAAACATATAACCTGTATTTTGCTCCAACGCAACTTTCTGCGGTGCCGATGACATTAAAAGCCAGTCTCTAAACATTTGTGCATACTCATATTTTTTAGAAGCAGCATCAACGGCTACCCCATATAAGCTTACAGGAGTACCTTCACTGGGAAAGACGATATATGCAGGAAAATCATTTTCCAAATATTTGAATACGTAGCTGCGCCGAGTAATAGCCAAGTCTGCATCACCAACAGTGGTCAGGCGAATTGGTGTGAAAGGAAAGCGGGAATATTGAGGAATTTGTCTGTTAAGACCTCTGAAATATGCCAGGCTTTTTTCCTCGCCTCGAACACTTGCAAAAGCAGCTAAAAAGTTACGCGTATTTGCCGAATCGGAAAGATTTTCCATAGCCACACGCACATTTTGAAGCTTAATGATATCCTGCCAACTCAAAATATTTTCCTGACCGTATTTTCTGGCATAACTTTGATTAACCAAAAAAACTACAGGGTCATAAAAGACACCGAACCATTGACTTTGTTCATCTTTAAAAACAGACGGTAATAAATCTCCAGCCTCACTTAAAATGGCATATAAACGCTGCTGTTTACTTAAAAGCTGCAGCTCATTATGCTCTAAGAGATACAAATCAGGTAATTTTCCCTGTTCTCTTTCTTCCGGCAGTAATAGTTTTATCACAGCATTCCGATCAGGGTCATTATTATACTCGCTGATTAAAGCCTGTAGAAAACTGTTATCTAAATTAGAATATAATAATAATTCAGTTTTTCCATGCACCGCTATACTTGTTTCATTTTTGTCAGAATCAAAAATAAACCAGGCTATACATGCAAACATCAGAGCAATGATTAACAGTATTTTTTTTTGAGGCATCTTTAACCTCCTGTTTTATCGCCGTTTGTTCATTTTATGGTTAAATGCAATTTTGCTGTGTCGTGCTTTGGGATTATGGGAAGAAGATATTTTCAGTAAACATTTCTCATCATCACCAATAAGGTCACCACGATTAGTCTGCTGTAAAGCTTCTTTAACCAACTGACGGTTTTTAGGATTTTTATATTGCATCAGAGCACGCTGCATCGCTTTATCATGAGGATTACGGGCAACAAAAACCTTTTTGCCAGTTTCAGGATTGATACCGGAATAATACATTGCTGTCGATGCGCTTCCTGGAGTTGGAATAAAATCCTGCACCTGTTCAGGCTGATGTCCGATATCCCTCAAAAATTCACTTAACTCAACTGCATCACGCAGAGTACAGCCGGGATGACTGGAGATAAAGTAAGGTACTAAAAACTGTTTGAGGCCTATTTCTTGATTTTTCTTATTAAAAGCACGCATAAACTTTAGATAAACAGATTTACCAGGCTTGCCCATATTAGATAAGGCATGTTCTGCTACATGCTCTGGAGCAACTTTTAATTGCCCGCTGACATGGTAACGACATAATTCATCTAAGAAACGATCATTTTTGTCTGCTAACAAATAATCGTAACGGATACCGGAACGAACGAATACTTTCTTTATTCCAGAAAGCGCACGAACTTTTTGCAGCAGTGCTATATAATCGCTGTGGTCAGCATCAAGATTAGGACAGGGTTTGGGAAACAGACACTGCCTGTCGCGACAAACTCCTACTTTTAATTGCTTGGCACAGGAAGGATGTCTGAAATTGGCAGTCGGACCGCCAACATCATGTATATACCCCTTAAAATTTGGCAATTCAGTGATTTTTTTTGCTTCCCGAACGATAGATTCATGGCTGCGTGTCTGAATGATTCTTCCCTGATGGGAATGAATAGCACAGAAAGAGCAACTCCCAAAGCAACCACGGCAGCTGATAACACTAAACTGTACCTCCTCTATTGCAGGCACTCCTCCGTATTTTTCATAAGCAGGATGATAAGTACGCATATAATCCAAATCATAAATAGCATCCATTTCTTCCTGTGACAAAGGAAATGGTACTTGATTTTGAACAACAAATTTTTTGCCGTTCTTTTGGACAACAATCTTCCCAGAAAAGGGATCCTGTTCTTTACTTTGCAGATTATAAGCTTTAGCAAACGCTTCCCTGTCTTTTAATATATCTTCTAATGAAGGTAATTCAATAAATTCATCTAACGCTTGCAAATCATCTGCTAAATAAGCTGTACCCCGCACATAATGGATATCTTCGGTAGTAGCTCCGCCAGCTAAATAGTCAGCAATTTCAACGATCTGCTTTTCACCCATACCATATATCAAAAGGTCGGCATTGCTTTCGACTAAGATGGAAGGCAAAATTTTATTTTCCCAATAATCAAAATGCGCAAATCTGCGCAAACTGGCTTCAATGCCTCCGATAATAACCGGCATTTCCGGCCATAAGCGTTTTATTTGCTGCGCGTAAACTACAGTAGCATGATCAGGGCGCTTCCCCATCTCGCCACCAGGTGTATATGCATCTTTTTTTCTTGGTTTTTTAGCCGCAGTATAGTGGCAAAGCATCGAATCAAGATTTCCACCTGAAATAAGCACTGCCAGACGAGGCTTGCCCAGCACATCAAAATTTTTCAGCTTGCGCCAATCTGGCTGACACAACAGTGCGACTTTATAACCCTGCGCTTCTAATACACGACAAATAACAGCCGGTCCAAAAGAAGGATGATCAACATAGGCATCGCCGCTGATAAACAAAAAATCTATTTGTTCCCAACCACGGGCATTGATATCTTCCTGGGAAATCGGCAAAAATTCTTTCATTAGGATTTATGGCCTCCGATATTATTTCTTATATTCTTTAATGACAACTCCATCAACTTTTTCAGCTGGAGCAGGCTTTCCGTTAACAGCAATCTGCATTGCCTTGATGTTGCCATATTTTACAATAATTTTTTTATCAGCAGAGAAGTTTTTTTCCTGATTGCTTACTAAAGTTCCTTCAAAAACTTTTTCTCCATCTACAGTAACTTCTACCCAGCATCTGTCATTACAAAACATATAGAGATTTAGATTGTTTTTATCAGGAACAGCTTGCTGCTTCTGCTGTACTTGCTTATTGTCAGCAGGCGTTTTCTGTGCTTTAGCAGCAGCCGCTTGTTCAGCGCGTTCTTTGGCTTTTTTTGCATCTGCTTCTATTTTTGCTTTTTCCTGCTCAGGTATTTCATTGCTTTTGGCAGTATCATCACTTAAAGCTGATTGTTTTGGTGTCACAATATTTTCCGGCTGATCACTGCTGCTGAATAAGAAAATATAACCGGCAGCAGCAATTATAACTAACAACACAAATGACAGCAGATAAGTAAAAATATTAGAAGAATTTTTTTGCGGTTTTAGATGAGGAGCAACACTTATTTTAGAAGTTGTACGGATTTCAGCAGGTTTTATTTCTTCTGGATCAACACCTGCACAGGCAGCTTTGTAAAGCGTAACTAATTCTGGACCGTTGAGCCCCAGATAATTACCATAGGTGCGTATTATTCCTTTAGTAAAAACATCACCTGGAATTTTAGCGTAGTCACCTGTTTCAATAGCCGCTAGATAGATTTTTCGGATACTGGTAGCTTCTTCTACCTGCTCTAAAGAA
>OKXB01002062.1_pt1 | contig 17383 bp, 15 predicted proteins | sample 1601731 | NCBI WGS metagenome assembly OKXB01 (sample SAMN04414077, study PRJEB24778) | human gut metagenome | material: faecal | host: Homo sapiens | reverse complement strand
CGTTGTTGTACATATCCTCGAATTTACCATGAAGAACGAAGAAACCGTGTCCCTTAATATTCCAGTGGAAACCACGAAGGTTCGTATAGAATACTTGGTAATCCGCCAATAATTGTTTCAAGCTTGCTACTACGTTACTTACCGCTGACGCGTCTAAATGAAGATAATCTAATGTTTTCATACTGCTATTTTTTAATTGTTATACTTTTCGTTTTTCTTATATCGCAAAGATATGGCAAATATAAACAACTGTCAAACAGATAATTCCTATACATATATAGATAAAATCTATATTTAAACGATCAGCAGGAAGACTTGCGATAGAACTTGGGGTTCTATTTACCCAATTTAAACTTATATCCTGCGGTAAGAGCCAAAGTATGGTAATTCGCCTCGATCGATCCTCCCTTATACTCTTTACCTAACGATACATCATAGCCAAAATTGATAAAGCATTGTTTTATTTCCACACCTACAGTGGCACTTATACCCCAATCAAAAGCACGAAGCCCTTCACAGGGATCATGGGTATAAAACTTAGCGGATTCTTCCGAAGCGACAGACCATCCCCCGAACATTCCTTTATCCAATACGCTTACGGCTATATAAGGGCCTACTCCAACATTCAAACGAATATCCTCAGCTAATTTGAATGAGAAATTAGCCATAATCGGTAATTGCAAGAAATTTCGTGTCACCTTATTTGAGTAATCATACGCATATCCATACGGATCATAAGTAGGTCCCGGCACTGCCCACCAATAACACCCATATCCATATCCGGGAAATTTGTCATTACTATATCCCCTTTGCGTATAATACAAACCAGACTTCAGAGAGAGAAATTCCGGCTTCAACTGATATTCCACTCCTACCCCAATCTTCCAACTCGGTTTCCAATCAACCATTGGACCCGCCTTCATCACTGTCATACCCGCTTCCGGAACTACCGACCACTGGGCTTGTACCGATATTACACCCAACATTAACACCATCGCAAATAATACAACTCTTTTCATATACTTTTTATTTTGATAAAATAATCGAACGACATATATGAATAAGACATGAAACAATAAAAAACCCCTATTGGCACCAACAGAAAAAGGCCGGAATCACTTCCGACCTTCTCCAAACGCAATGAATCACCTTTTTTACTTCTTGCAATCGCAAGTTGAATATGCTACTAACATCCAAACCAACTTCTCTTGTTCTTTCAGATAATCGCTCATCAAAGCGACCGTAGCCTCATCTCCCGCCCCGGATGCCAAGGAAAGAAGTTTACGTTCCTCATCGATCAAATGACCATACGTATCAAGAATATTCTTTAACGCCTCGTCACCACAGGATACGCCTGATACCTCTTTTACACGGGCTACTTTCAGGTACTCGCTGAACTTGTTCTCCGGCTCGCCTCCCAACATCAGGATACGTTCCGCCAACTCGTCAACCTTCTCGGCAGCGTTGTTGTACATATCCTCGAATTTACCATGAAGAACGAAGAAACCGTGTCCCTTGATATTCCAGTGGAAACCACGAAGGTTCGTATAGAATACTTGGTAGTCCGCCAATAATTGTTTCAAGCTTGCTACTACGTTACTTACCGCTGATGCGTCTAAATGGATATAATCTAATGTTTTCATAATTGCTACTTTTTAATTTGTTATACTTTCTGTTTTTCTTATACCGCAAAGATACGGCAAGTATAAGTAGCTGTCAAACAGATAATTTTTATATCAAGATAGAGGAGATTTATTAAACTATTCCATACAATAAGTATGCAAATGACATGAATACATAAATAATTGGATACTAACATTTTAAAAAGACGATTATCATTTTCGAAAAACACGTACGTGTTTTTTTGAAAAGTCGTACATGTTTTTCGGCAAACACGTACGACTTTTTACAGATACTCCGGCGACATTTACTAACATTGAGATTTCTCCATGCTTCTGCGCTTCGTCTATCAAGCTCAGAATAGACGAGCGTGAGGACAAGTCCATTTCCATCGGCAGTACGTCAAATCCGGCATTGTTCATTGTCTGGGCAATAATCGCTGCATTATTCATACTGTTTTTTTCCCTAAAAAGGTTACCTTCGCGGAAACAAGATATCGCTTTGGAAGTACAAGAATTATTGAAACTATATGCCGCTCACCCGCAAGTGACGGCGCTGGACACCCTACTGAAAAACGATACGTCCCGCAATATATTCCTAAAGGGACTGAATGGCTCGGGTCCGGCGATGACGATCGCCTCTCTTTTTACGAAAGGAAGGGGAAGCTATGTGTGTGTGTTGAACGACCAAGAGGAAGCCGGCTATTTCTATCATGACTTGATGCAGCTTACCGCCAGCAATGAGGTATACTTCTTCCCATCCGCTTACCGGAGGGCCATCAAGTACGGGCATGTCGATCCGGCGAACGAGATCCTGCGCACCGAGGTACTCAGCCGGTTGCAAGACCCGGACGCCTCTTTCGTAATCGTCACGTATCCGGACGCCTTGGCGGAACGAGTCGTGGCCCGGGAGGTATTGAAGGAGAATACCTTAAAGATCAGCGTGGGCGAGAAGCTGGATAATATGTTTGTCTCCGACGTGCTGGACGAGTATGGCTTCGAGCAGGTCGATTATGTATATGAGCCGGGACAGTACGCCCTCCGGGGCAGTATCCTCGACGTTTTCTCTTTCTCCTACGAGTTCCCCTACCGTATCGACTTTTTCGGCGACGAGGTGGAGACCATCCGTACGTTCGACGTGGAGACGCAACTCAGCAAGGAGAAGCTGGACAGCATCTATATCGTACCGGAGATGAGCAAGAACGCCAAGGATAGTACTTCCTTGCTAGGTTCCCTCCCCCGGAACACCTTCATAGCGGCGAGAGATCTCGCATGGTGCAAGGAGCGCATCGGAAGCGTATGGAACGACGATCCGGTGGTAGCCGATGAGGAATCCTTCGCCGATATCGACCAGATGCGGAAGAAATTAGTCCAAGCGGAGGACTTCCTACGGGAGGTCTTGGATTTCCGTCGCATCCATTTCGGGGCACGGCCGATGGGAACGGCGGACGCTACCATCCATTTCTCTACGCAAACGCAGCCGATCTATCATAAGAATTTCGACCGGGTGAGTGAGTCGTTCCATAAATACCTCGACGAGGGCTATACATTATATATATTGAGCGATCAAGAGAAACAAGCCAACCGTATCCGGATGATTTTCGAGGATAGGGGCGACAATATCCCTTTCACCGCCGTAAACCGCACGATACACGAGGGATTCGCCGATGATACGCTACGCATCTGCTTTTTCACCGATCATCAATTGTTCGACCGCTTCCACAAGTTCAACTTGAAGAGCGATAAGGCACGAAGCGGAAAGATCACCCTTTCGCTCAAGGAGCTGAACCAGTTCTCGCAGGGGGATTATATCGTACATATCGATCATGGCGTAGGACAGTTCGGAGGATTGGTACGCACCGAGGTGAACGGTAAGATGCAAGAGGCCATCAAATTGATTTATCAGAATAACGATATTATATTCGTCAGCATCCATTCCCTGCATAAATTATCGAAATACAAGGGGAAAGAGAGCGGCGAGCCGCCTAAGTTGAGCAAGCTCGGCACAGGCGCTTGGGAAAAGATGAAGGAACGTACCAAGGCGAAGGTGAAGGATATCGCCCGGGACTTGATCCTCCTCTATTCCAAACGCAAGCAAGAGACGGGTTTCGCCTACACGCCGGACAGCTTCATGCAGCATGAGCTGGAAGCCAGCTTCATCTATGAGGACACGCCGGACCAGATGAAGGCTACCGCCGAGGTCAAGGCGGATATGGAAAGTACCCGTCCAATGGACCGATTGATTTGTGGAGACGTTGGTTTCGGAAAGACCGAGGTAGCTATCCGCGCGGCATTCAAGGCGGTATCGGACAATAAGCAGGTGGCCGTGTTGGTACCCACCACCGTACTGGCTTTCCAGCATTACCAGACGTTTTGTGAGCGCTTGAAGGATTTCCCTTGCAAGATCGATTATATCAGCCGGGCCCGTACGGCCGCGCAAATCAAGGCTACCTTGAAAGAGCTGAAAGAGGGCGAGGTGAATATCTTGATCGGCACCCACCGGATCGTCGGCAAGGATGTACGTTTCAAGGATCTGGGCTTGCTTATCATCGACGAGGAGCAGAAGTTCGGGGTATCCGTCAAGGAGAAGCTTCGGCAACTGAAGGTGAACGTGGACACCTTGACCATGACGGCCACCCCGATCCCCCGTACCTTACAGTTCTCCTTGATGGGGGCCCGGGACCTTTCCAGCATCACCACGCCACCGCCCAACCGTTATCCCGTGCAGACGGAGGTGGAGCGTTTCAACCCCGATATCATCCGGGAAGCGATCAATTTCGAGATGAGCCGGAACGGGCAGGTGTTCTTCATCAACAACCGTATCCAGAACATTTACGAGATGGAAGCCTTGGTACGGCGAGAAGTCCCCGACGCACGGGTAGCCGTGGGGCACGGGCAGATGGAACCGGAGAAGCTAGAAAAGATCATCCTCGATTTCGTGAATTATGAGTATGACGTATTGATAGCCACCAGTATCGTGGAGAGCGGCATCGACGTGCCCAACGCCAATACGATCATCATCAACAACGCCCAGCAATTCGGGCTTAGCGACCTCCATCAGCTACGCGGACGTGTAGGACGAAGCAACCGCAAAGCCTTCTGTTACCTGCTCTCCCCGCCTCTTTCTTCATTGACACAGGAGGCACGCCGGCGTTTGCAGGCCATCGAGAACTTCTCTGAGCTGGGTAGCGGTATCCATATCGCCATGCAGGACCTGGATATCCGTGGTGCCGGTAACATGCTGGGAGCCGAGCAAAGCGGTTTCATTGCCGATCTTGGCTATGAAACATACCAGAAGATTCTGGAAGAGGCTGTCGATGAACTGAAAAGCGATGAGTTTGCCGACCTGTATGCCGATTCCGACAACGGCAAACGGGATTCCGGCAGCGAATATATCCGCGAAACTCATATCGAAAGCGACCTCGAACTGATGTTCCCACCCACCTATATCCCCAGCGATTCGGAACGTGTCTCTCTCTACCGCGAACTGGATAATATGGAAGAAGAACGGGATATACTGGCCTTCACGGAACGTCTGAAAGACCGCTTCGGCAAAATTCCGAAGGAAGGAAAAGAACTGATCCGTATCGTCCGCCTCCGCCGTATGGCCAAGAAGCTGGGAATGGAAAAAGTAGTATTAAAGAAGGGGCAGATGAACATCATCCTCATATCCAACTCCGAAAGCCCGTACTATCAGAGCGAGGCTTTCGACAAATTGCTGGCCTTTATACAAAAACATCCCCGCGAATGTAATCTCCGGGACCAGAACGGTAAGCGCAGTATCGTAATAAAAAATGTGAGTACAGTAGAGGCTGCCTGCATGCTGCTTGAAGAAATAGAGAAGACAAAGACTTCTCACGAATAAACCATTGTAAGCAACTCGGTTCAAATATATTTCTTTACATTTGCGAGAATTAATATAAGAATATAATATGCCACATTTAAGAATTAAAAATATAGGTCCGATAAAATATGCAGACATTGAACTAAACAAAGTCAATGTAATCATGGGCCCCCAGAGTTCGGGGAAAAGTACTATCAATAAAATTGCATGTTACTGTTCTTGGGTGGAAAAGAAAATATCATTAGATCAATCTTTTGATTACTTCCTCAAAGAAGGTGTATTTATTGAAGAATTAGCTCGTTTCCACAAACTCACCGGCTATTTTAAGGAAACTTCAGAAATAGAATATCATTCAGAAACAATTAATCTGAAATATATATATAAAGATAAAGAACCTGTCATAAATTGGAAGAACCAGTTTGGATATAAAAGGATAAAACTGTCATATATTCCTGCCGAAAGAAATATTGTTTCGATGATTTCCGACTGGAAAGAAGTCAGCCTGCCCAACAACAACATAAGGAATTTTATGGCAGACTGGAACAATGCCCGCAAAATATTCACTCCTAAGAAACATATTCATCTGCCCTTTTTAGAGATAGACTATTACTATGACGAAAAGAGCGATATGGATTATATTCAAAATCAGGACGGTACCGTTATTCAACTAATGGATGCATCCAGTGGTTTACAATCTATGATCCCTTTAGTCGTATTGCGATCTTATTTTGCAGAGTGGATATATACAAATGAAGAACCAAGAAGTATAGCTTCTAAGGAGAGGGATTCCAGATTTCTAAATATTTTGATAAGTACTTTAAGTAAGCAGGATGGCGGCATACAATTTACAGAACTAGAGCCATATATTATTCCATATATCGCAACAGCAGGTACCGGATTCTTTATTGAGGAACCGGAACTTAATCTATTTCCGTCTACCCAACGAGATATACTATACAATCTCATCAGCAGTGTTCAGCAACGTGAAGACGACTCATTAATTCTCACCACCCATAGCCCCTACATCCTTTATGCCCTGAATAACTGCATGTTAGGCTTTCAAGTAAAAGAGACAATGCCGAAAACGGAACAGGAAAGTCTGGCTAGCCGACAATCATGGATAGATCCGTCGCTGGTATCCGCATGGGAAATAAAAGATGGTAAGTTAGTAGATATTAAGAATAGCAGACTGAATACAATCGGAGATCATTATTTCAACACAATAATGAATGAAGTAATGGATGAATATTATGCAATGCTCAAGTATATCAAAAGAACAAAATGAAAACACGGATAAATGATTCTATACAACAACATCAGGTTTATCCATGTTCATATACAAGCATCCATATCGTTGATTGGAAAAAGTTCACGAGCGAAAATCTGAAAGTACATGATCGTGTTCCGGTTAACCCGAATACAGGAAAACTAATCCACTCTGTTTGCTTAAGGAATGATTCGGCCATGTCCATTCTTGTGGATGCATTCGGCGAAAACGCATTACAATACAGCAAAAAGAAAAAGGCCCGTCAATGCGAATGTGTTATTTACCCCGATAATTATAAAGATACAGATTGGGTTCTTTTTGTAGAAATGAAATATGCAGAAAACGAGATCGCTGCTTTCAGGAAAGAAAACGATTATCCGAATAATATGATTGAGCAAATAAAGCAGACCGTTCAATTCTTTAAAGATAAATGCATTTTACCTCAGGAAAAAGAAGTATATGCTATCGTTTCATTTCCCAATTTACTATCTGCATTCAATAGTACGATATTCAGTATCGATGCCATAAACGATTTTTATCTGGACTATGGCATTATTATAAGAGGCACAAACAACGCGGAGATTATCAGTTCCGACAATATAAAGCTAATTGGATAAAATGAAGATGTCATGAAAAGAACATTGGTAGACCTTTTTGAAAACTCGGTGAAACAATATCCCGACAACCCGTTCTTATGGGAAAAGACAACAAACAAATTTGAGCCTACCACCTACACACAGGTAAGGGAACAGGTTTACACGCTGGGCGCCGGACTGGTTGCCCTGGGAGTAATGAAAGGCGACAACATGGCCCTGCTCAGCGAAGGCCGCAACGCCTGGATCATCGGCGAACTGGCGATGTTCTACGCCGGAGCCACCAATGTCCCCCTCTCTATCAAACTGGAAGAGGCAAACGACCTGTTGTTCCGTCTGACACATGCCGATGTAAAATATATTATGGTATCCGGCAACCAGTTGAAGAAAATACGTTCTATCGTCGATAAACTGCCGTTGCTCCGGCAAATCATCATCTTCGACGACCAAAAAGAATATCAGGAAAAAGAAATTCCCCTCTCTAAAGTAATAGAAATGGGGCAAGAATACCTCAGTGCGCATCCGTTGGAAGAGTTTCTGGCAATCGGACAATCGCTTACCAACGATGATTATGCCACAATCACCTACACCTCCGGAACAACTGCCGACCCGAAAGGCGTTATCCTCACTCATCGCAATTACACGGCTAACGTGGAGCAATCACTTACCTGCGTAGATATCGACGATACCTGGCGCACGCTGGTTATCCTTCCGCTCGACCATTGCTTTGCCCATGTGGTAGGCTTCTATATATTTATGTATAAAGGAGCTTCGGTAGCTACCGTACAGGTGGGAAGAACCGGTATGGAGACGTTAAAGAATATCCCTGTAAACATCAAGGAATTTAAGCCGTATTTAATATTGAGTGTCCCGGCCCTTGCCAAGAACTTCAAGAAGAATATCGAACAAGGCATCCGGGCGCAGGGTAACATGGTCAACCGTCTGTTCCACATGGGACTGAACGTGGCATATACCTATAACGGGGATGGCGGCGATGACAAAGGTCGTGGCTGGCGGTTCCTGCTAAAGCCGGTTGTAAGCCTGTTCGATAGTATCATCTTTTCTAAAGTCCGTGAAAACTTTGGCGGCGAACTGAAGTTCTTTATCGGCGGCGGTGCCCTGCTGGATAAGGATTTACAAAAGTTCTATTATGCCATCGGCCTGCCGATGTATCAAGGGTACGGGCTTAGCGAAGCAACCCCTGTCATCTCGACCAACGGCCCGCGCCACCACAGGTTTGGAAGCAGCGGCGTACTGGTTCAACCGCTTGACCTGAAAATATGCGACCAGGAAGGTAAAGAACTTCCCCTCGGAGAAAAAGGCGAAATTGTTATCCGCGGAGAAAATGTCATGGCTGGATACTGGAAAAATCCGGCTTCTACGACCGAAACCATTAAAGACGGTTGGCTTTACACCGGGGATATGGGATATATGGGCAAAGACGGCTTATTATATGTATTAGGCCGTTTCAAAAGCCTGCTGATCGGTAGCGATGGCGAAAAATACAGTCCGGAAGGTATCGAAGAAGCATTGGTTGAACATTCTTCCTGCATCGACCAACTATTGCTTTACAACAACCAGAATCCTTATACGGTTGCTTTGGTTGTACCGAACAAAGACCATCTGAAAAGACATCTCTCCCACCAGCAACTCGATCTGAATACGGAAAAAGGAAAAGAAGAAGCCATCCGTATCATCCAAAAACAGATCGACCGTTTCCGTAAAGGGGGTGACTTGTCATCTATGTTCCCCGATCGCTGGCTACCCACCACATTTGCCGTCTTGCCCGAACCGTTCACCGAACAAAACGGCATGGTTAACAGTACAATGAAGATTGTCCGTGGAAAAGTAGAAAAAGCATACGCTTCCCGCATCGATCATTTATACACACCGGAAGGCAAGAATCCGGTAAATAGGGAGAATATAAAGTCGTTGTAAACGGCTCCTGCATCCTCCTTGATTAAATATTATTAATAAGGCTGACTCCGCTCCTACGGGGAAAAAGCTTACCTTTGCCAACTGCATTATCCGAGAAGGAATAACGTTAGTTTCATGGTAAAAAGAATTCACTTAATAGTATTATTGGTTCTGTTGCAGGCAGTGACCGGTGTTGCCGTTTTATATGCGCAAAGCATGACCTCTGCATCCGGTATCGTAAAGGATTCAATAACCGGAGAACCTTTGGCTTTTGTTTCCGTCTATTTTGACGGTTCAACCATTGGGGCAATGACCGACGACAACGGGGCTTTCGCCTTACAGAACGATAAAGGTTATAACAAGCTGGCTGTCGCATCATTAGGATACGACACTAAAATACTCGACCTGAAAACCGGACAGAAGAATGACGGGCTTACCATTGACCTTCGTCCTACCGCCTTCGAAATATCCGAAGTTATCGTCAAACCCAAAAGAGAAAAATATTCCCGTAAAGACAATCCGGCCGTCGAACTGATTAAGAAAGTAATCGAACACAAAAACGACAACCGCATCGAAGCCAAGGACGAATATCAAACCGAGGTATACGAAAAACTCTCTCTCTCCCTGGATGACTTCAACCCGGATTTCGAGAAAAACAAGTTCATGAAGAAATTCAAATTCATCAAGAACTACCTGGACAGTTCCGAATTTAACGGTAAACCCATCCTGACCCTTTCCGTTCGTGAAACAATTGCAGATAGATATTACCGGAAACATCCGAAAACAGAAAAAACGATTGTCAAAGGCAAACGTATGCAAGGCGTCGACCAGACTCTGGATGACGGCGGGGGCATCACCTCCAACCTGGAAGAGATATTTCAGGGCATCAACATCTTCGATAATAATATCAATATCCTGTTGAACCGTTTCGTCAGCCCCTTGTCCTCCACCCTGGCTACCAGCTATTATAAATACTATATCATGGATACCCTCGATATAGGAGGCGATAAATGTGTCGACCTGGCTTTCGTTCCGGTCAACAGCCAGAGTTACGGTTTTACCGGAAGGTTATACATCACTCTTGACGGTAATTATGCCTTAAAAAAATTCCTGCTGAACCCCCCCGCCAATATCAACCTGAACTGGGTGGACAAACTTCGTATCGAACAGGAATTCGAACGGATGCCGGACAGCACCTGGGTAGTAAAGAACGAAAACACCTATGTCAATTTCTACCTGGTAAAAGGTGCCCAGCAGCTCTATGCGCACCAACTCAGGAATTACGACAAATACAATTTCAACATAGAACAGGCGAAAGCAGACTCCGTTTTCAACCTGCTGGGTTCACTCCATACATTACCTGTGGCAATCGAACAGCCCGATACCTTCTGGATAAACAACCGCCATGTGCCTCTGAAAGAAAAAGAAAACGCCTTGGACGACCTGCTGGCCCAACTCCGGAAAGTCCCGGCATTCAATGTAATCATCAAAACAGCAGAAATACTTATATCCGGATATATCCCGACAGCCGGCGATAAAAAATCCACCAAATTCGACTTCGGTCCGATGAACACGACAATCAGCGGTAACAGTCTGGAAGGTGTCCGTTTACGTATCGGCGGTATGACGACAGCCAATCTGAATCCTTACTGGTTCGCCAGCGGATATCTCGCCTACGGAACGAACGACCGTAAACTGAAATACAATGTAAAACTGACACATAGCTTCAACAAAAAACTATACCACGAAGGAGAAAGTCCGGTCAATAATTTATCCTTTATCCAGGAATATGACGTATATACCCCCGGACAGGATTTCCTTTTCACCAGCAAGGATAACATCTTTGTTGCCTGGAAAGTAGGCGAACCTGTAACTAAAATGCAGTATATCCGCAAATCCATGTTCCAGTACGAAAAGGAATGGCTGAACGGCCTTACGTGGAGGTCATGGGTCTATAACCAGAATAACCAGGCTGCCGGAACGCTCAAATATATCGAGAAAGAAGCAGACGGCACATTGATTCAAAAAAAGGATATTACAACCTCTGAAATCGGAACACAACTCCGTTTCGCTCCCGGTGAACGCTCTTACGACGGACGCTCCGGAAAAGAATCGGTCTTCAACCTGTCGAAGGATGCTCCTATCTTCAAACTGTCACATCAGTTGGGTATCAAAGGGGTACTGGGTGGAGAATATAACTACAATCATACGGAAGTCAGTGCGGAAAAACGTATCTGGTTATCCTCGTTCGGGCATATCGATACGCAGTTGAAAGCCGGAAAAGTATGGAACAAAGTACCTTTCCCGCTGCTGATCCTGCCGAATACCAACCAGTCAATTACTATCCAGCCGGAAGCATTCCACATGATGAATGCCCTGGAGTTTGTGACAGACCAATATGTTTCATTCAATGCTACTTATTATTTAAAAGGTTGGATATTAAACCGTATCCCGGGTATCAAATGGCTAAGGTTACGCGAAGTAATCTCTTTCAATGGTATCTACGGAGGACTGACGGATAAAAACAATCCGGCTTTGACACCGAATCTGTTCCTCCTGCCCGACGGCACACGTCCTTTGGGCAAAACACCCTATATGGAAGCAAGCGTCGGCCTGGAAAACATCTTCAAGATTCTTCGTATAGATTATTACCGACGGCTTACCTATCTGGATGAACCGAATATAAAGAAAGGAGGGGTGCGTATTGCGTTGCGATTCTCCTTCTAACTCTCCTTTAAATCATGCGCCTAATGCCTGGGCACTCATACCTTTACTGGTATTCCTGCTCACCTATCTGGTCGTATCGATATTGGCAGGCGATTTTTATAAGATGCCTATCACCGTAGCTTTTGTCATATCATCTGTCGTTGCTATCGCCATATCCAAGGGAGGAAAACTGTCCAACCGTATCGAACAATTTTGCCGCGGAGCTGCCAACAGCAATATCATGCTGATGGTACTGATCTTTATTCTCGCCGGGGCGTTTGCCCAGACAGCCAAAGCGATGGGGGCTGTAGATGCAACCGTCAATCTGGCGATGTCGATCCTGCCCGGAAACCTGTTGGCTGCCGGTATATTCCTGGCTGCCTGCTTTATATCTATTTCAGTCGGGACCTCCGTAGGTACAATTGTTGCCCTTGCCCCAGTGGCAGTAGGTATTGCCGATAAGACGGGAATGCCCGATGCCCTGATGCTCGGAGTGGTTGTAAGCGGAGCCATGTTCGGCGACAATCTGTCTTTCATATCCGACACTACGATCGTTGCCACCCGAACACAGGGATGTAACATGAATGATAAGTTTAAAGTGAACATCCGTATCGCTCTCCCCATCGCTATTATTACAGGTATAATATATGTATTGGTTGGAAGCGGTATCGACAGCAATTACACAGCCGGAGCGATCGAATGGACAAAGGTGGTTCCTTACCTGGTAGTCCTTGTCGCCGCCATTTGCGGAGTCAATGTAATGCTGGTCTTATTTATCGGTATCCTGCTCTCCGGCATTGTCGGATTGCTGACGGGAGGTTTCGACATATGGGGCTGGACAGCTTCAATGGGACTCGGTATAACCAATATGGGTGAACTGATTATCGTCACTTTACTGGCAGGAGGCATGTTGGAAATGATTCGTTACAATGGAGGTATCGACTGGATCATCCTCAAACTGACTTCCCGCATCCATTCCTCCAAAGGAGCGGAAATGAGTATCGCCGCATTGGTCAGCTTTGCCAATCTCTGTACGGCAAACAATACGATTGCCCTGATCATGGCGGGACCGATCGCAAAAGATATTGCAGATCGTTTCAAAGTCGACCCACGCCGCAGCGCAAGTATTCTGGATATTTTCTCTTGTTTCATTCAGGGAATCATCCCCTACGGGGCACAGTTGCTAATGGCTTCAGGATTAGGCCAGGTCTCCCCTCTCGAGATTATGCAGTACCTATACTATCCTTATTTATTGGGATTCGGCGCTTTACTGGCAATCCTCTCAGGATACCCGAAAAAATACAGTAACATGGTTTCTACGAAATAGCAAATCCAAACACATATAAACAAAAAAAGGCTATTCTCACGAACAGCCAATCTTCATTGTTAACCTTAAATCTAATACCATGAAAAACACAGTGCAAATATAGGGGTTTTATGTTATTCAGCATAATATTTGCAAGAAAAATGCATCGCATTAACATTATTTAGCCAAAACATGCTCTAAAACATATAAAATGAAGTATCCTTTACAGGAAACTTTATTACCCACCCCACTTAAAAATAAAGGGGACACCCTAAACCGGATATCCCCTCCCATCAACAAACCTCTTATATTTGTTATTTACCGAAACGTTCTTTCAGTTTTGCGATCATGTCTTTAGTCATTGTATCCAGATCGTAAGTCGGCTTCCAATCCCATTCTTCACGGGCACAAGTATCATCCAATGAATTGGGCCATGAATCAGCGATCGCCTGACGCAACGGATCAACCTTGTATTCCATCTGGAAGTCAGGAATATATTTACGGATATTGTTTGCTATAATTTCCGGATCGAAACTCATAGAAGCAATATTGAATGAGTTGCGGTGTTGCAGACGTGTAGGATCGGCCTCCATAATCTGGATAGCAGCATGTAATGCATCCGGCATATACATCATATCCATAAATGTACCGGCAGCGATCGGACATTCAAACTTCTCACCCTTTACGGCTGAATAATAAATATCCACTGCATAGTCAGTTGTACCACCACCCGGAGGAGTTACGTAAGAAATCAATCCCGGGAAGCGAACCGAACGTGTATCCACACCGAAACGGATGTTATAATAGTCGCTCAACAACTCGCCGGAAACTTTAGTCACACCATACATCGTACGCGGGTTACGGATCGTATCCTGCGGAGTCTTGTCTTTCGGAGTGTTGTTACCGAATACACCGATAGAACTCGGAGTAAATACGGCACATTTCATTTCACGTGCTACTTCCAGTACGTTGAATAATCCACCCATACCGATCTTCCAGGCTAACTGAGGCTTTGCTTCAGCAACGGCAGACAACAATGCAGCCAGATTAAAGATTGTGTCAATCTTATATTTAGACACTGTCTCGGCGATCTGCTGTTCATTTGTTATGTCAACAAGTGCAGAAGGTCCTGATTCCAATAGTTCACCTTTGGGTTCTGCTCCGGATATATAACCTGCTACGATGTCGCCATCATAACGTTTTCTCAACTCCATGGTTAACTCTGAGCCGATCTGACCGGTAGAACCGATAATTAATACATTCTTCATTGCGTTTTTATTGTTCTTTTAAGTTTTTTCTGCGGCAAAGGTATAGAGAATAAAATTGTTCCCGCACGATTTTCTTGTGTTTTTTCATGCTAATATTCAAAAAAAAATATGACCTTTGCTTCACCAGTTGAGAGTTGACTATTAACTGTTGACAGTCCTTTGTAACAAAAACGAACTAACTGTTACTTTTCAACTATCAATTGTTAACTAAATAGTCTACTTGATTCAAAAATACTAACAAAAAACAAAGTTATGTACGGTAAACTGAAAGATTTCCTTACACAGGAACTGGCTAACATTAAAGCAGCCGGATTGTACAAAAACGAGCGTATTATCACTACGCCACAAAGAGCCGACATTAAAGTAAATGCCGGAAGTAATGTTTTAAACTTCTGTGCCAACAATTACCTTGGTCTGTCAGACAACCAGCGTCTGATTAAAGCAGCTAAAGATGCCATGGATTCTCACGGATACGGTATGTCATCCGTTCGTTTCATCTGCGGAACACAGGATTTGCACAAAGAATTGGAAGCCGCTATTTCCGATTATTTCAAAACAGAAGATACGATTCTGTATGCCGCCTGTTTCGATGCAAACGGTGGTTTGTTCGAGCCGTTGTTCGGCGAAGAAGATGCCATCATCTCCGATGCGTTGAACCACGCCTCCATCATTGACGGTGTACGTTTGTGTAAAGCAAAACGTTATCGCTACGCCAACGCTGATATGGCTGACCTGGAACGTTGCTTGCAGGAAGCTCAGGCACAGCGTCATCGCATCATCGCCACAGACGGAGTCTTCTCTATGGACGGTAACGTTGCTCCGATGGACAAAATCTGCGAACTGGCAGAAAAATACGATGCACTGGTCATGGTCGACGAATCTCACTCAGCCGGTGTAGCCGGTCCGACAGGTCGCGGTGTGGCAGAACAATATAATGTATATGGAAAAATAGATATTTTCACAGGTACATTAGGTAAAGCATTCGGTGGCGCTATGGGTGGTTTTACTACAGGTAAAAAAGAAATTATCGACATGCTCCGCCAGCGTTCACGTCCTTATCTGTTCTCTAACTCAGTAGCACCGGCTATCGTTGGAGCCAGTCTGGAAATGTTCAAGATTCTGAAAGAAAGCGACGCACTGCATACTAAGCTGATGAACAACGTTTCTTACTTCCGCGATAAGATGCTGGCTGCCGGTTTCGATATCAAACCGACACAGTCTGCTATCTGCGCCGTAATGTTGTATGATGCCAAATTGTCTCAGGACTTTGCTGCAAAAATGCAGGAAGAAGGTATTTATGTAACAGGATTCTACTATCCGGTAGTTCCGAAAGACCAGGCCCGTATCCGCGTTCAGTTGTCTGCCGGCCACGAAAAAGAACATCTGGATAAAGCCATTGCAGCATTTATCAAAGTTGGTAAAGAACTGAATGTCATCAAATAAAAGATTGAAAAAAAGAAGCGGCAACATGGGGATGTTCCGCTTCTTTTCTTCCTAAAACAATCTATTAACCTATAAATATACCTATCAGTAATTATTATCTTCCTCGCTATCGACAAGGTTGTTCAACTCAAACTCCAGACTGACTATATCTTTCCTCCACGAATCTAAAATATGGGAAGGAATATCTTTCGGAGCATTATCTATCTTCGACTGGATATTCGAAACCTCCAGTTCCAATCTTTCTCGTCTGTTCATATCTCTTATAAATTATCACCTGTTTAACAATCTCTCAACTATTAAACAACAGTCCCGGTCAATATGTTCAGAAAGATTTTCTATCTTTGTATTCCTAAAACAATCGACAATAGAATATTTATGCAACTTAGTAATTATCACAGTCATTGTACATTCTGTGATGGGCGCAGTACGCCTGAAGACTTTGTAAAGTTCGCTATATCCCATGGCTTCCGGGCGTATGGATTTTCATCACACTCCCCCCTGCCCTTCGAGACCTTCTGGAACATGTCGAAAAACGACATGCCCGAATACCTGGCTGAAATAGACCGGCTGAAAAAGAAATACAGCGACCGGTTAGAATACAGCCCTGGAAATTGATTATCTGGATGAAACCTACAACCCATCCGTCCCTTATTTCCAGGAACTTCCGTTGGACTACCGCATCGGCTCCATCCATTTCCTTCCTATCTCGGAACATCTGAGTGAAGAGAATATGGTCTGTATCGACGGTTCCTTCGCTGATTATAAAGCATCGGTAGAACGTTATTTTGAAGGAGATATCCGCAAGTTGGTAACCCGTTATTATGATTCGACACTAAAAATGATAGAAGCCGGCGGTATCGATATTGTCGGCCATATGGATAAAATATATATGAACGGGCACAAATGCGAAGGTTTCTCTTTTGACGCAGCCTGGTATCAGGAACCGTTCAGAGCAACCCTCGACCTGATAGCTGAAAAAGGATTGATGGTTGAAATAAACACCAAAAATCTGGAAAAAAAGCAACAGCTATTTCCCCGGAAAGAGTACCTCGGATTACTGAAAGAGATGAACATCCCCGTGATGGTTAATTCCGACTGCCATTATCCTGACCTGGTAAACGACGGACAGGAAAAGGCATTCAAATTGCTGAAAGAGATCGGGTTTAAATCTACCCGTGAATTGGTGAAAGGGGAATGGCAGGATGTCGCCATTGACTAATAGGAAAGTATTATTGGAAATTTACCTCAAACTCCAGGGGAAAGAAATCTTATCCAGCAGACTCCTACGATCAGAGGAGAGTTCGCCTTTTTTCAAGGCTCTGCGCTGTACGAAACACCAACTGCCCAGCTTGTTCTCACGGGCAGTTGGCCAGCGGTTGTTTTCAGAGAAGAATTGTTGTAGTTTTTCATAGTTTTCCAT
>OKXB01002049.1_pt1 | contig 17504 bp, 10 predicted proteins | sample 1601731 | NCBI WGS metagenome assembly OKXB01 (sample SAMN04414077, study PRJEB24778) | human gut metagenome | material: faecal | host: Homo sapiens | reverse complement strand
GATATGCAAACTAACGCAGAACGATGAAACGTGACGACACAAGGAAGAATCTTACTCCGTTATCGGGTAATGATTTGAAAACTGTCCCCCTTCATTACCCTTCATTTCCTTGCATTATTGCCATTGTTACTATTTCCGAGGTTTTCTGTTTTATGCGTTATCATTCAGTTCTTAACGCAGAACTTCACCTTTTTTGCTCCGAGAACCGTAATTTTTGTATTATAATAATTTTTCTGGTTTTCAGCTGTTCTTTGCAGAAAGGCAGGTTGCCCTGGGAAGTGAACCCTTTTGTAGGGACAGGTTTTCATGGGCATACTTATCCGGGGGCTACGGTCCCGTTCGGAGCTGTACAGTTGAGTCCGGATACCCGGAAAAGCGATTGGGACGCTTGTGCCGGCTATCATTACAGCGATTCGCTTATCTCGGGTTTTTCGCATACGCATCTCAGCGGAACCGGATGTATCGATTTCGGAGATATCCTCGTTTATCCGGCAAGTAGGACACTGTCTCCGGAACAGGGTGGGAACTGGCTTTCGCCGCTTCCCTTTTCCCATCGGCAGGAATGGGCATCTCCAGGCTATTATAAAGTGATGTTACCGACAGAAGGTATACAGGCAGAGCTGACCGCTACACCTTACACCGGAGTGCATAGATACCGCTTTACCCGGACAGGTGAAGTGTCTGTTGTCATCGATTTGGCTCATTCGCTGACCAGTGAGACGATTCAGGCTGCTTATTTGGAACAGACCGCTCCGGATGAAATTTCCGGGATGCGGAATACTTCTGCCTGGGTAAATAATCAGCATATTTATTTTGCGGCCCGCTTTTCCCGTCCGATAGAGACTTTGACTTGGGTAAAAGAGGGAAAGGTATGCCGGGATACTGTCCGGATCGACGGAGAAAAATTACAGGCTGTCGCTACATTTCATGTAAAGGCCGGGGAAACCATAGAATTGCAGGTCGGAGTGTCGGCTGTCAGTGTGGAGAATGCCCGGCAGAACCGGGAGCATGACCTGATAGGGCAGGATTTCGATGCTGTGCGTAAAAAAGCTGATAAAGCATGGCAGTCACAACTTTCCGGGATCCGGATCAAAGGCGGGAGTCCGGAAGAAAGGGTGAATTTCTATACAGCCTTATATCACAGTAGTGTCGTTCCTAACCGGATCAATGATGTCAATGGGGAATACCGAAGACACGATATGGGCATCGGGCGGACCGGGAAAGGTAAAAACCGATATTCTACACTTTCTCTTTGGGATACCTTCCGGGCCTGGCATCCGATGATGACCCTACTGGATACTGCTTTGGTTGCCGATATAGTCCGTTCTGCTCTGGATATTTACGAAATAACCGGCGAATTGCCTATTTGGCCGTTAGCTTCAGGAGAAACGGGTACTATGATCGGATATCACTCCGTCTCTGTCATCGCAGATGCCTGGATGAAAGGAATTCGCGGTTTCGATGGCGGGAAAGCCTTGGAAGCGATGGTACGGTCGGCTGAAAAAAATACCAAAGGAGCTGATTATTACATCCGGGAGGGCTATATTCCTGCAAATTTCCGTAAGGAATCGGTTTCTTGTTTGTTGGAATTTGCTTATGACGATTGGTGTATTTCCCGGATGGCAGAGGCATTGGGTGAACAGGATATCGCCGGACGTTTTGCCCGGCGTGCCCGTAACTATATCCATGTCTTCGACGGTTCCTGCCGTTTTTTCCGGGGAAAACGCTCGGACGGGAACTGGGAAACCCCCTTCAATCCTTATGAGGCTGGACGGTCGTATACCGAGGCCAGTGCCTGGCAATACCGTTTTTTTGTTCCCCATGATGTAAACGGGATGATACAGTTGTTCGGAGGAGAGAAGCAATTCCTGCAGGACCTGGACAGTCTGTTTTCGACAATTTCCATGGTGGAAACTTCCCTTTCGGATATCACCGGGCTGATCGGCCAGTATGCCCAAGGTAACGAACCCAGCCACCACATGGCGTATTTGTATAGTTATGCGGGACAACCCTGGAAAACACAGGCGATGGTCCGCCGTATTCTGAAAGAGATGTACCGGAATACACCCGAAGGGCTTTGCGGTAATGAGGACTGCGGACAAATGTCCGCTTGGTATATCCTGAGTAGTCTCGGTTTCTATCCGGTATGCCCCGGTTCTAACGAATTTGTGTTCACTTCGCCCCTGTTTCCCCAGGCAACCCTAAAGCTGGCAAATGGGAAAACACTGGTCGTTAAAGCCAATGAATCGGAGAAGAACATATATATCGACAAAGTCTGGTTGAACGGTAAGGAAATAGACCGGAATTTTATCACCTATGCCGAGCTGATGCAGGGAGGGGAATTACGCTTTCAGTTATCGGCCGAACCTAATCTGCAACGGGGAATTTCTTCCGGTAGTTTCCCTTATTCTATGAGTAAAGGAAAACAGGTATCTATCCCTTATGTTTCAGAAGATTTGTATTTGTTTGAGGAAGAGATGACTTTCAGGTTGGGTAGTACCACTTCAGATACAGAAATCCGTTATACCCTGGACGGAAAAGAACCGGATCGGACTTCTCCTCTCTGCCGTGATTCCGTTCAAGTGAATCACTCCTGTATTTTGAAAGCAAGGGGATTCAAAACCGGATATGCACCAAGCGAACTTCTGACTTTGCAAGTGGAAAAAGCAGTATACCGGCCGGCGTCACAAATTCAGGATACCGGAAAAGGTATCCGTTTTAGGTACTACGAAGGTAAATTCAGTTGTGTTTCGGATCTCGAAAAAACTCAACCGCTGGACTCCGGTTATGTGTCGGCTATCCGTATAGATCGGGCCCCGGCAGACGATCATTTCGGTTATATCTGGGAGGGATGGATTTATATTCCGGTTTCCGGAATATATGAATTTGAAACGAGATCGGATGACGGTAGCGTCCTTTACATCGGTTCTCAAAAAGTCGTAGATAACGACTACTCACACGGAGCTGTATCCGCCTCCGGGCGAATCGCCCTGGAGCAAGGTTACCATCCCTATAAGCTCCTCTATTTCGAAGACTATGAGGGGCAATTATTGGAATGGAATTGGAAATGACGGAGTCGGTTGTGCTTTTGTTTTGTGAAGTTTGCCTTCACTAAATAAAAGCACAATTTAGTTTTCCAGATTGTATTCTTTCAGTTTGCGGTATAGCGTCCGCTCCGATATGCCCAGATCTTTCGCTGCCAGTTTGCGTTTCCCATGGTTTTTTTCCAGAGCTTTTGTAATCAGTTCTTTTTCTTTTTCTTCGATAGAAAACGACTCCTCGATGACTGCTTCGGTATCCTGAATATGATCTTCCCGGTGGTTGAGGAGGGTTGGACTGGGGGAAGGGGTGAATTGTCCCGGTTCGTGATCGTAGAGATTCCTCAGTACCAGAGAAGTGGTTGGCTCGGTAGTCCCTGTTTCTCGCTGAGGTTCATTTTGCATCAGATCATAGACCAGGCGTTTCAGGTCGTTCATATCCTTTTTCATGTCGAAAAGGATTTTATACAGGATTTCTCTTTCAGAGGCGAAACTGGCTTCTCCTTTGTCGTGGTCGGTGGTCAGGGTCGGTAACATCGGATCGTGTTCCGGTATATATTTACGTAAGGTGGTTCCATCTACCATACGTTCTTGTTCGATGATGGAGATTTGTTCCGTTACGTTTTTCAGTTGCCGGATATTTCCCGGCCAACGGAAGTCCTGAAGGATTTTAACGGCTTCTTCCGTTAACCGGACTGCCGGCATCCGGTATTTTTCAGCAAAATCGGCGGCAAATTTCCTGAATAACAAAGGAATGTCTTCTTTACGTTCGCGTAAAGGAGGGATCGTGATCGGAATAGCATTCAGACGATAATACAGGTCCTCCCGGAATTTTCCGTTTTTTACCGCTTGCGGGATATCGAGGTTGGTGGCTGCGATAACCCGGACGTTGGTTTTCTGTACTTTCGAGGAGCCTACCCGGATAAATTCTCCCGTTTCCAATACCCTTAACAGACGGGCTTGCGTCGGGAAAGGCAGTTCTTCTACTTCATCCAAAAAAATGGTTCCACCGTCCGTTACTTCGAAATATCCTTTCCGGTCGGATACGGCTCCGGTAAAAGCCCCTTTCTCATGACCGAAAAGCTCGGAGTCGATCGTTCCTTCAGGAATCGCACCGCAGTTTACCGCTATATACTGAGCGTGTTTGCGGGTACTGTAGGCATGGATGATACGAGGAAAAATCTCTTTCCCGACTCCACTCTCTCCGGTTATCAATACGGACAAATCTGTCGGGGCTACTTGGGTTGCAATATCGATGGCCCGATTTAAACCCGGATTGTTTCCGATGATTTCAAATCGTTGTTTGATCGCTTGTATATCTTCCATATTCAGCTATCTTGTTCATATTTTCTTCCGGACCTGTAAAAGTTACAGGTACTCTGACAAAATTACATTAAAAAGCCCGAATCAGGAAACATTTATTCATTTTTACTCTTTCAATAAATCGATTATTTTAATTTCTCTTTTGATTTTTTCTAACCGGCCGCATCGGTCGCCTAGCGTTTTTGGGGGGACTGGATTTTGTAAAAAAAGAGATAACAACTCTTAATAAAATGTTAGAGGATTATCGTGGATATCACAAATATAGGTTAAGATGGAAGAAATTAGACCTTAATTAAATCTCATTTTGTAAATTGCATCATCATTTACCAAAACTATTTAAATCATATTATGAAAAAATTAATTCCTTTGATGATGTGTTTGGTGCTAAGCGTAATGGCTTTTGCGCAAACGGGAGTGGATTTCCAGCATCTGACATTTGATGAAGCATTAGCTAAAGCTAAAGCAGAAAAGAAACTGGTTTTCGTTGATTGTTACACAACTTGGTGTGGTCCATGTAAGATGATGACAACAAAGATTTTCCCGATGAAAGAAGCCGGAGAATTTTTTAATCCTCGTTTTGTCTGTGTGAAATTCGATATGGAACAGGGAGAAGGGAAAGAACTGGAAAATAAATTAGGTGTGCGGGCTTATCCTTCTTTCTTTATTATCCGTCCGGACGGAACGGTACAACATGCTGTCGTCGGTGGAGGGGAACTGGAACCTTTTATCGAAAGAGTAAAGAAAGGGTTGAATGAAAAGACTTCCTTGCTGTATCTGAATCAACAGTACGAAAAAGGAAAAATGAATAAAAAGCAATTATTGGCTTATAAGGTCGCTTTAGATGATGCTTACGATCAGAAAAAAGCAGAACAGGTAAAAAAAGAATTACTGTCTCAGGTCACCGAGAAAGATAAATTGAAAAAAGAATTCTGGCCCTTGTTTGAAGACGGTACTTGTACGGTTGGAACTCCCGATTTTAATTTGATATTGGCCAATATTCCGACTTTTGAAAAAAATATAGGGAAAGAAAAATTAGATGAATTTTTATTCTCTGCTTATAGCCGGGCTTTGTCTCCACACCTTTATGGAAATAAAGAAAGACAAACCGTATCTTTGGATGAACTGAAACAACAGATCGGTAAATTGGATCTTCAGAAAAAGAACGATTTGTTGTCTTTATGTGATATCGCCGGATTGGTGGCTCAGGGAGATGTGAATCAGTTGGTATCTAAAGTGGAAGAAAGCGCTGCTACATTGACCGGAAACGATTTATCGTCTATGCTGATGGCTTTCGGAGCTATGCGGGATAAAGCGACTAAGGCAGATTATAACCGTATGGTTGCTGCCGCTGAAAAAATGATGGCTAACCCGGCTAATAGCGAAATGAAAAATTACCTGGAATATTATGTGGAATCCTGGAAGAATTTAGCTCATGTAGGGGTTAATTTTCAGGACCTGACTTTTGAACAGGCAGTAGAAAAGGCTGCTAAGATGCGTAAACAGATTTTTGTCGACTGTTATACTTCCTGGTGTGGGCCTTGTAAATATATGAGTAACACTGTTTTCCCACAGGAGAAAATGGGAGATTATATGAATCCGAAATTCATTTGTGTTAAATATGATATGGAAAAAGGAGAAGGACCTGAATTAGCTAAAAAATTCGGTGTTCGCGCTTATCCTACTTTTGTCATTCTGAATACGGATGGAACCGTGCGTCATAAATTTGTCGGCGGTGGTGAACCGGACCGGTTTATCGAACGGGTAAAGGATGCTTTCGACGATAATAAAGCAACCGGTGTACTGGAAGCAAAATATGCAGAAGGAGTCCGGGATAAGGAATTCCTGGTTAAATATGTGGAAAGTTTGATTTCTATGTATTCTCCGGATGCTTCGAAAGTAGCTGCAGAATTATATGGACAACTCACCGATGAAGAGAAAGTATCGTCTGATTATTGGTTTATTTTCAATAATCCTGATTTAGCTCCGGCAGGCTCTGAAGCTTATGAATATTTGTTGGCCAACCGGGAGAAGTTTGCACAAAATAATACGGAAGAAGCTGTCGATAAACGACTGTCCAGTGGGTATCAACGTAAATTGATGATGATTTTCTACGGACGGGATAAATCGACAACAGCTGCCGACCTGGATCAGATGAAGAAAGAGATTGTCGGTCTGAAATTGAAAAATGAAAAATCATTGGTAGGTCAGATCAATATCGCTAAAGCACTCTTAGCCAATAATCCGAATCAGCTGCTTACAGTCTGTGAAAAAGAAGTGAATAACCTTTCTCCGGAAGAATTCCCATTCTCGATAATTGCCGGAGCAAAAGAAAAAGCTACTCCTCTGCAGATCAACCGTTGGAAAAAGATCGGTCAGAAACTGGTAGCCAAATGTGAGGATAAAGACATGGCAAAGCAAATGGAACAATATATCGAATCTATGTTTGCTAAAAAGTAGGTAAATAGTTCTGTCCGAAATAGAAGCGAAGCTGTGTGAATCGAGCATTCACACAGCTTTTCTTTTGAATTTTAGAATTAACTATGAGCTCCTTGCTTTCTAATCCTCTAAAAAGCATTATTTTTGTTTTCCATTGGCAGCTTAGGATGAAAACAAAAGAGGAAATATTCATAGAACAAATTAATCTGAAAAGGCGGGAAGCCTATCACGAATTATTTCGGAGATTTTATCGGTCTCTGGTGATATTTGCTCTGAAATATATTGACGAACAAGGAGAAGCCGAAGATATCGTACAGGAATTGTTTGTCTCTGTATGGGAAAAAGAAGAGAAATTTATGTCTTATGCCAGTTTTCGGGTGTTTCTCTATAATGCTGTGCGTAATACTTGCCTGAATCGGATAAAGCATAAAAAAGTCGAGGAAAAATATGCTGCTTACAGACAGTTGCATCCTGTGAATCCGGAACTGGATGATTATGACGTCATGGAAGAAGAGATCTATCGACGGCTTTTCAAGACGATAGACGAGTTACCACCCTGGTGTAAAGAAATATTTTTGCTGCATTTGGATGGAAAGAAAAATGAAGAAATAGCCGCCCAGTTAAAAATAACTTTGCTCACAGTCAAAACACAGAAAAAAAAGCGGTTCGATATATTCGTGAAAAAATGCAAGATTTTGGCTTGTTGTGTATTTTGTTGATCTAGAGAATGTTGGTTGTAAAAAATCCTATTCCTGTTTTTTAACATTCATTTTTAACTTTTTTGCGTACCCCTTTTGGCATCTCTTGTTGTCTTTATGCAAAAGAAGTGAAAAATGTCTGAAGTGAACGATCCTATTATTCAGTTGATTGAAGAGTACTTATCCGGGGAGATGGAAGATGTCCGGAGAGAGGAATTGACGGCTTGGCTGGATAAAAAGGAAGAAAACCGGCTTTTTTTCAAGCGGTTGATACAAGATGGTACATGGGAACAACGGTGGAGACAATGGGAAAAGATCGATACCGAAGCTGCTATCCGGCGTTTTGATCGGTGTACCCGATTGGACCATGGAAAAAGAGCATATAAACGGTGGGTTGCCGTGGTCGCTGTGGCTGCATTGTTATTATTGGCCGTCGGTTTTTCACTTCGGCAGTTGATGAACCGTACGGAGGTAGCTCCGGTTCTGGTGGAGAATATCCTCCCGGGAAGCGATAAAGCTATTTTGATTTTGGCAAATGGCGAAAAGATGAAGCTGGAGAACAGCGATTCTTTGCAAGTCGATTTGGGAGCAGGAAGCCAATTGGTGAACAAAGATAATCAGTTGGTTTATCAGGGAGAAGAAACCGGGGAATTGCAGTATAATGAATTACAAATACCCCGGGGAGGTGAATATCAGGTAAAGCTGGCAGATGGGACGATAGTCCGTTTGAATTCGGGTTCCTCTTTGAGGTATCCAATCGCTTTCGGAAAAGAGAAGCGTGAAGTGGTGCTGAAAGGAGAAGCTTATTTTCAGGTGGCTAAAGGGAAGGCTCCTTTTTATGTGCAGGTAGGAGGGTTGACTGTGAGAGTATACGGGACTGTTTTTAATATCAACAGTCATTATTGCGATCGTATACAGACGGCTTTGGTTGAGGGGAAAGTAAGTATCCTTGTAGATGGGAAGGAGTTTATGATGAGTCCTTCACAATTGGCCGATTTCGATGTATCGTCCGGGACGCTGGATATCCGGGACGCTGATCTGACACCTTGTTTGGCTTGGACAAAAGGACTTTTTATTTTTAATAATCAGACCCTCGGACAGATTATGTCGACATTGTCTTTGTGGTATGATATGGAAGTATTTTTTCAGAATCCAGTATTGGAGCAACTCCATTTCACCGGATGTGTCAGACGTTATGAAGCGATCGATAATATTCTGAAAGCATTGTCCGAGAGTGTGGGCGTAAAAATAAATAAACAAGGCAAGACATTAACTGTTAGCTACTGATTCTTTTTGCGGAAAAAAATACGGAAGGTAGTGGCATACCTTCCGCATACTAAGAAGACGAATAAAGTATTGTTCCACCAATCTTTATTCAGATTGTTAAATTAATAACTACCAAATTTATGAAAAAAATCTGGTTTTTGCTCAAATTTTTTGAGCCTAAAAGATGTAAAATCTGGAATGTAATGAAATGGTGTGTCATTTTCACTGTTTTTCTTTCCTTTAGTGTATCGGCAGAGATCGCTGCGCAACAAGAGAAAGTGAATTTGAATCTTTCCAAAGCTAATTTGCAGACTTTATTTCAGGAAATTCAGCGTCAGACAGGGCTTTATTTCGTGTATAACGAGGAACTGTGTAATACTTTCGGAGAGGTGAATGTGAATGCAAAGTCGTTGTCGGTGAAACAAGTACTGGACGATATTTTCCGGGATAAAGAACTGACTTATTACTTTGAAGATAAGATTATTGTGGTGAAGGCTGCACTACCGCAAGCGAAAGAAGAACAACGTAAAATTACCGGTAAGGTTATGGATGCGGAGGGGAGTCCTCTGCCGGGAGTTGGGATTGTGATCGAAGGTACAACAATGGGTGTTTCTACGGATGTAGACGGTAAGTATACGCTCGAATGTCCTCCGACAAAGGATTTGGTTCTGATATTTTCTTTTGTGGGTATGAAGCTCCACCGGGAAGTTGTCGGTAATAAAACTGTAATCGATGTCAAAATGGAGGAGGATGTACAGCAGATGGATGAGGTAGTGGTTACCGGTATATTTACCCGTAAGAAAGAAAGTTTTACCGGTTCAACGGCTACCTTTAAAAAAGAAGAGTTGAAAATGGTCGGAGCTCAGAATGTGATTCAAAGCTTGAAGACGTTGGATCCTTCTTTTGTAATCATGGAAAATAATGATTATGGTTCCGATCCGAATAAATTGCCGGATATCGAGATTCGGGGTAAAAGTAGTATCGTGGGGTTGCGTGAAGAATATGATACAGATCCCAACCAGCCTTTATTCATTTTAGATGGTTTCGAAACCGATCTGAAAACAGTTGTCGATCTGAATATGGACCGGGTAGCTTCCGTAACGATTCTGAAAGATGCTGCATCTACAGCTTTATATGGTTCTAAAGCTGCCAATGGTGTTGTCGTTATCGAAACCAAACAACCGGAACCGGGAACTTTTCGGGTGACTTATAGCGGTAATTTCTCTTTGTCGATACCGGATCTGACGGATTATAACCTCATGAATGCTCAGGAAAAGCTGTTATTTGAAGAGAAAGCAGGTTTTTATAAATCAGCTTATACTTATGATGCTCAGGAGCAACTGTTTCTCGATAGTTTGTACAACCTTCACATGTCCAATGTGGCCAGGGGAGTCAATACCTATTGGTTGAGCGAACCTTTACGGGTAGCGTTGGTACATAAACATAATATTTATGCGGAAGGGGGAGACGAGGCTGTACGTTATGGGCTGGGAGTAACTTATAACGGTACGGATGGTGTAATGGAACATTCCGGGAATGACCTTATCGGATGTAATTTCGACCTGACTTACCGGAAAGGACAATTCCGTTTTTATAACAAGATGTCGTTCGATTACTCGAAAGAAGATAACCCTACGGTCAAATTTTCAGAATATGCCAATGCAAATCCCTATTTTGAGAAAAGAGATGCAGATGGAAAGGTAAATCGTTACCTGGAAGAATATTATACGGTAAATCAACAACATTATACGATTGAGAATCCTTTGTATAATGCGAGTTTGAATAGTTTCGACCGGGCCAAAAAGGTGAATTTTGTCAATAATTTCAATGCAGAATGGCGTCCTGTAGAGACGGTGATGGTGCGTGCACGTGTCGGTGTGGGAAAAAATGTCAGAAAAGCGGATAAATTCCTTTCTCCTCAACATACTTCTTTCGATTTGAGTGCAAAAAATCAGAAAGGTAGTTATACTTCTACTCAGAACGATACTTGGTATTACGATGGAGAGTTTACTGCCACTTTCGGAAAATTATTCGCCGATGTACATCAGGTAAATGCTGTAATCGGAACAAATTTCCGTTCTTCAGAAGCAAAAAGTGAGGAATATAAAGCGGTTGGTTTCCCGAGTGGTGATTTCACCCGTCCGTCTTTTGCTACCGGTTTCCCGGATGGTAGCAAACCCGAATATACAGAAACCGTAACTCGTTCGAACAGTTTTTATCTGAACTTTGGATATGCCTATGACAATCGTTATTTATTGGATGCTAATATCCGTATGGATGGAGCTTCGGTTTTCGGAAGTAATAAACGTTATACCGAAACTTGGGCTGTCGGACTGGCCTGGAACCTCCACAACGAGTCTTTCCTGAGGGAGGTCGATTGGATCTGGATGATTAAATTCAGAGCTTCTATCGGTAATCCGGGAAATCAGAATTTCGATGCATACCGTTCGTATACTACTTATTCTTTCAATAACTGGATTTCTAATAATTTCGGGACCAGTGTCTTGATCGATGCCTTAGGGAATCCCGATTTAAAATGGCAGAAAACGATAGACAAAAATATCGGTGCCGACCTGTCTTTTTTCAATAATCGGTTTAATATTAATTTCGATTATTACCAGAAAAAGACGGATCCTTTGTTGGCAGTCATCAGCGTCCCTTCTTCTGTCGGAACCAAAACGGTCACAACCAATATGGGGGAACAGTGGAATACAGGGTTTAGCGGTACGGTGAAATATTCCCCGATCTATCGGCCGAAAGATCGGATTAATTGGACATTGAGTCTGAATTTCCGCCATCAGAAGGCAGAATACCGGAATATCGGGAATAGTCTGGATCAGTTTAACCAGGAAAATAAAAACTCCAGTCTGGACCGTTATTATGACGGAGGAAGTCCTACGGCTTTGTGGGCTGTACGTTCTTTGGGAATCGACCCGGCAAACGGACAGGAAGTTTTCGTGAAAAAAGACGGTACTTATTCCTATACTTATGATACCAAGGATGAGGTGAAAGTGGGTGATTCCGAGCCGGATGTAGAAGGAGTGATCGGAAGTACCTTATATTATAAAGGTTTTTCTTTTTCCGTTCATTTGCGTTATAGCCTGGGAGGAGATGTATTCAATAAAGCTTTGTATTCCAAGGTAGAAAATATATCCGAAACAAATCTGAAATACAATCAGGATAAACGTGCGTTATACGATCGTTGGGAAAAACCAGGACAACATGCCCGGTTTAAGAAAATTTCTCTGACTGAGACGACGCCGATGTCTTCCCGTTTTGTCAAAACAGAGAATTTTTTGAAGGGAGAATCTTTTTCTGTCGGATATGACTTCCCGAAGGAATGGATTGAAAAAATCGGATTTTCTGCCTTAAGACTTCAGGCGAATATGAACGATATTTTTAGAAAATCAAGTGTTAAGGAAGAACGGGGTATCGATTATCCGTTTGCCCGAACCGTATCTGCATCAGTGTCTGTAACTTTTTAATTCTGTGAATTATGAACATCAAGAGATATATAACAACAATAACTTTAGCTATTGTCCTATTGCTGAATTTCAGCTGTACGGACTGGTTGGATGTAAAACCGGTAGACCGGATATCCGAAGATCAGCTTTACTCGACAGAAGCCGGATTCAGACAAGCCTTGAACGGTATATATGTGGAACTGAATCATGCTGATTTGTATGGGGATGAATTGTTGGTGAATACGGTCGAGATATTGGCACAACGGTATAAATTCAGCTCTATGGGAACCTTAACAAACCAATATCATCTGGCGGAATTCGATTATACTACCGATTATGCTAAGAAATGCGGTTCCCGGATTTGGGAAAAAGCATATGCCTTGATTGCCAATGTGAATAAATTATTGAAAAATGCCGATTCACATAAAGATTTGTTTACCGGAAATAGTTATGATTTGATTACCGGGGAAGCCTATGCTTTGCGTGCATTCTTGCATTTTGATTTACTGCGTTTATTCGGTCCGGTATATAAAACTCACAAGGAAGATAAATCGATTTGTTATAACACACAATTTTCTTTGTCTGGCTCGGATCTGTTGCCAGCTTCTAAAGTGATGGAGTATGTGATCGCCGATCTGAAAGAAGCAGAAAAACGGCTTGCTAAAGATCCGATCATAGAAGAAGGGCCTCTGTTATCCGATGGTGCGACAGAAGAAGAGGATTTTTGGAGATACCGTTCATTACGTCTGAATTATTATGCGGTCAAAGCTTTGCAGGCGAGGGCTTATCTGTATGCCGAAATGAATGAGGATGCTTTGGAGGCTGCCCGAACAGTAGTGGCTGTTCAGGAAAAATGGTTCCCATTTCTCGAATATTCGGCTATTGTCGGAAATTCAAAAACGCCGAACCGGGTATTTTCGACCGAATTATTATTTTGTATGCAGAATACCAAGAGAAATACGATCTTCACCTCTTATTTCACACCGGATTTGAAAGATGATCAGATGTATGTGACACCCAAAACTTTTTTGGAAAATATTTTCGGTACATTAGCTAGAAATGACCGGCGCTATGAACCCATTTGGTTAAGTCCTTCCAATCACGATTTCAGATGTTTTCATAAGTATGCCGATATCGAAAGTGCGACTTTTTATTCCAATCTGATTCCGATGATTCGTGTCACTGAAATGTATTACATTATAGCAGAAACGACGACAGACGATATAGAGGCGTTGAACAGTATAAATCTGGTATTGGAAAACCGGGGATTGGATAAATTGACTTCTAAAGATGAGGTCCCGGCGACGATCCTGAGTGAATATCAGAAAGAGTTTTGGGGAGAAGGTCAATTGTTTTTTTACTACAAACGGATAAATGCTTCCAGTATACCGTCTGCAATGACAGGAGGAGATGTCGAGATGAACGATGTTAAATACAGCATGCCGTTACCGGAAAGTGAAACAAATTTCAGATAATTGATAAATGGATACGACTATGAACAAAATAATATTTTTTATTTTCAGTTGCCTGATCTTTGGATTAAGTGGCTGTGAGCAGAAGATCGATACCTGGTCCGGGAAAGATGTGGCTTATGTGGATATGGAAGCCGATTCGACATTGGTATCATTTATTTATATCAATACCGATGTGGATACAGTTCAGGTCCGGGTACAAGTAATGGGGAATATTCCGGAAGATCAGCCTCGTTATGTCGATGTGAAAGTGAAAGCGGAAAATGCAACTGTGGGGACCGATTATGAAGCCATCGAAAACAGGTATACCATTGAAGGAGGTAATATATTCTGTACCGTGCCGGTTGTATTGAAACGACCGACGGACCAAACGATAAAAGCTGTGGAAATCGAGTTGGTGGAAAATGAATATTTCCACTTGTATTACCTGGAAGATGTTCTGACCAGTGGATCGGATATCAAATATACTAAGACAAAGCATCGGATTGTTTTTCATAATATCATGAAAGAACCGCCTGCCACTTGGAATGAATATTATTTCGGCAATTTTACCGTGAAAAAATTTGAGACGATTTGTGAAGTTATGGAAATCTCCAGAGATCAGTTTTTTTCTTACTCCTATATGAGTTTTGGGAGAATTCGGTTTATTGCGTCCTATATGAAAGATTATCTGGAGCGTTTTCCTATTCCGGATGAAGATGGAAAGAATATGAAAATGGGAGACTGTTTGTATGTATAATAAAATGGGATAATAATGAAACATTTGAAATATTTCGTAATATGTTTACTGGGAACCCTGTTGTTTCCCGGTTGTTATAAAAATTTGGGTAATTATGATTACGATGAAATCAATCGGGTACAGTTCAGTAATTTCCCAACCGAGAAGCAATATGCTTTCAAGAATGTGGATAGTATCAAAGTGTATCCTAAAGTGACCGGCACATTAGCCAAGGAAGACTTGAGTGATTATTTCCTGAAATGGGAAGCTGTGGTGAAATCGGGTTCTGTCGATGGGAAAACAACTTTTGTTTTGGATAGTAATACATTGAATTTGAACTATTTCGTCAGATTGCCGGAAGCTGAGTATACGGTTTACCTGTTGGTAAAAGATAATACTACTCAAGTGACCTGGCGGCAAGGATTCGATCTGAAAGTAACGAGTACCATGAACGAAGGATGGTTGATCTTATCGGATGTAAACGGTTTTTCCCGGTTGGATATGGTTTCTACGTCGGGGAAAGAAGAAATGATGGTGCGCGATATATGGGCAGATAGTCCTTTAGCTCTTCGGAAAGGGCCCCGGAAAATTGCACATTATCCGGATATGAATGAATATTCATCTGGTGCTCATCCTGTATATTTTGTGGCAGATGGAGGAACGGTGAAGTTGGATCCGGATGATTTCAGTTATGATCCGCTCAATGAATTTATGTATGAATTCGGTAAATGGGACCCTGATTTTGTACCGACTGATTTGAAAGGAAATTATTCTAATTTTTGGCGGTTTTGTGTTGGGAAAAATGGTATTTATGCCAAAAATGATATGACATCTGGTTCTATTTATGGTCAACCCTTAAATAAAATCAAAGGGGAAAATGATTATTTCGGTGTAGCTCCGGCTATCGGTATGACGGCTCTTTATTATGCTTATGAACCGGCTGTTGTTTTTTATGACACGACAAATCTGCGGTTTGTACAACTGACTTCGGATTTGCAAAGTATGCGTTTGCTTACTGCCGAAGAAAAATATTTTTCTTTTCAAACCGGTAGAAAGTTTGTTTATATGACCGGTACTCTACATGATAATGATGGAATGATATTTGCCATACTGAGAGACAATGCCGGTAAATATTGGATGTACGGAATGAAAGCAGGTAGTTTTTCAGCATTGAGTCAGGATAAAGACAGTTATTTTCAGATCGAAGCTCCGGATATCGAGAAGGCAACGGCTTTTGCTATCCATCCGACCTCGTATTATTTATTTTATGTGGTAGGAAATCAGATACACCAATTGGATATGACTTCCAGAAGACACCGGGTACTTCCGATTACTTTCCCGGACGGAAAACTCAAAACAGAGTTATCAGGAGAAAAAATTACGATGATCAAATTCAATATGTTTATTTTGGGTGATGCTTCTAAGCCGGTCGGGATTAAGGATATGCAATCTTGTTTGATCGTCGGTAGCGAAAATGAAACCACTTCGGGAGAGTTGGGAGGCCATGTACGGATGTTGTCTATACCGACCTCTTTGGATCAGCCGGCTGAGGTTTATCGGTCCTATGAGGGTTTTGGAAAAGTGGTCGATGTTGTTTATCGGGAAAGAAAATAAGCTATGAGAGTATTTATTGTATTGATATGGTGTTTTTGGTTTGTCGGAGTAGATGCCCAGAACCGGTCGATCGTATTCCGGGAGGGGAATTGGGAGAAGATCCTGAAACAGGCCAAAAAGGAAAAGAAGCTGATCTTTGTAGACTGTTATACTTCTTGGTGCGGCCCCTGTAAAATGTTGGCTAAGAACGTTTTTACACAGGATAAAGTGGCTGATTTTTATAATACTGAATTTGTCTGTGTCAAAATGGATATGGAAAAAGGCGAGGGACCGGCATTGGCCAAAAAGTATGAAGTACAGGCATTTCCGACTTTATTGTATATCGATAGTAAAGGAGAGCTGAAGCATTGTGTGGTCGGTATGCAGGATGCGGATGTCCTGATCGGTAATGGGCGGACGGCTTTGTCCGGTGAAGCCAGTTTGGAGACATTGCAGGCTCGTTATGAGGCAGGCGAACGGGATGAAGCTTTTGTAAAGCAATATATGGAAGTGCTGTATAAAGCCTATCGTCCGAAATTGCAGAAAGAGGTGGTGACGGCATATATCGATAGTTTGAGCGAGAAAGAGTTTTATTCGCGGCCTACCTGGGAACTCATTATCAAAAATCTTTCGGATCCTCTTTCTCCTTTGGTGAAAAAGGTGATGGCGAATAAATACCGGTTTTATCCAGTCGTTGCAAGAGATACGGTCGATATCTATCTGGATTATACGTTGCGTAGTGCTGTGAATAGTTTTGTATGGTGGAATCCGCAAAAAAGTGCTTTTAACCAGGAACGGTATGAGGCTTTATTGGGGTATGTCTCCGGTTTGAATTTTCCGAAAGTACCTCAATATGTAGCTACTTTGTTGGCGGTGAAACAGGTGGCAGAGGGAAATTTGAGGGGGATGCTGGACGAAATGTACCGTTCGCTCGGTTATGGTATTTTTTATAATCCTGATGCGAAATTGGATTTTATTCGTGGTTTACTTCAGCACGTAGAGATTTCCGGCAATGAGGAGTTGCTGAAAGAAGCCGATGGCTGGCTGGACCGTTTGATAGCAGGAACGGATTATGGGTATTATAAATCCGAGTATATGCGGGTGAAAGCGAAAATACAGCGGGCTATGGGAAATGAAGAGAAGGCTGCCGAGCTGGAAAAAGAAGCCCCTAACGTAAGAATGATGCGTTGAGCATAAATTGATTTTATGGGTGGCTACCCATACTTCTTATCCCGCTTGATTTTATGGAATCAAGCGGGATTTTTTAAGCTATAAAAAGAATACTTTAATCGTTAAAATTTCAACAGAAATTTTTTTGAGTTTTCTCCCGACACAATCTTCTATTTTCTCGACAATGCCGAAAGAATATTAAACAACAAAACAATAATTCATCCAGGAGGACGAATTGACGGAAATTCGGTTGTTAAAAAATAATTTAAAATCATAAGTGTCCACTAAAAAATCGAAATAGTTCTTTGAAATGATTGATATTTAAT
>OKXB01002046.1_pt1 | contig 17520 bp, 14 predicted proteins | sample 1601731 | NCBI WGS metagenome assembly OKXB01 (sample SAMN04414077, study PRJEB24778) | human gut metagenome | material: faecal | host: Homo sapiens | reverse complement strand
ATGCCTTACATAAGGGCAGGCCGCCCGCCATTCCTTCCAGATAATCTGTCTGCGATGGAATCTTTAAAACAAACATCGAAGATGGACAGAATGACCAGTCCACACAGAACAATCAGGTTGATACAATGCTGGCTAAAGGCGCTTCTGCAGTTGCAGTTTCTGTATGTGATGTAACAGCAGCTCCGACACTGATCCAGAAATGTAAAGACGCAGGAAATGTTCCGATCATTTTCTTCAACAAAGAGATAACAGATTACGATGTAATTAATTCTTATGAAAATGCTTATCAGGTAACATCTACAGGTGGAGATTATGGTGCATCTATTCAGGCACAGATGGTAATCGACTACTGGAAAGAACATCCGGAAATGGATAAAAACGGTGATGGAAAATTACAGCTTGTATATCTGATGGGTGACCCGGGACATACAGCATCCCAGCCGAGATGTGATTATCTCAAGAGCACGATCGAAGATGCAGGAATTGAGATTGACCTTCTTGCAGAAGATACAGGAATGTGGGTAACAGCAACTGCAAAAGAAAAAATGGATGCATGGGTATCTAAATACGGTGACGAAATTGAATGCTGCGTAGCAGGAAACGATGCAATGGCACTTGGTGCTTTATCAGCAGTAGAAGCAGCCGGATTTAATACAGATGGAGAAGAAAGCAGCAAATACATTCCGATTTATGGAATTGATGCTCTTCCTGAAATTCTTTCCAAGATTGAAAGCGGTGAGATCACAGGTTCCGTATTACAGGATGCTAAGACTCAGGGACAGACAATTGTAAAAATGGCAGAGAACCTTACAAGTGGTAAAGACGCTGTGGATGGAATCGAAGGTGTAGAAGTGGAAGAAGAAGCAAAAGCTGTACGAGTTCCATATCAGGCAATCACCAAAGATAATCTTGATTTAGCAAAGTCAACTTATGAATAAAAAATAACTGATTTTACAGGCAGGCATTCGTTTTAAACGGATGCCTGTAATAAAAAAGAGGGAAAGGATTTTAAAATGGGAACAGAATATATATTGGAATTAAAGCATATTTCAAAATCGTTTCCTGGTGTAAAAGCACTTGACGATGTAACGTTATGTGTACGTCCTGGAACAGTGCATTCTCTTATGGGAGAAAATGGTGCAGGTAAATCCACATTAATGAAATGTCTGTTCGGTATTTATTCATTTGATGAGGGCGAAATCATTCTGGATGGCAAAAACATTAAATTTTCCAGCCCATCAGAAGCATTACAGAATCATGTATCCATGGTGCATCAGGAACTGAACCAGGTATTAAATCAGACAGTTATGGAAAATATGTGGCTTGGAAGATTTCCAATGAAGCATGGTCTGGTAGATGACCAGAAAATGTATGAAGACACAAAAGCGATTTTCGATGATTTGGATATTCAGGTAAATCCGAAGGTTAAGATAGGAACCCTGAAAGTTTCACAAAAACAGATGATAGAGATTGCAAAAGCAGTTTCGTATAACTCAAAAGTAATTGTAATGGATGAACCGACTTCATCGCTTACAGAGAAAGAAGTAGAGCATCTTTTTAAGATTATAGAAAAGCTTAAGAAAAAGAATACCAGTATTATTTATATATCACATAAAATGGAAGAAATTTTGCGTATTTCTGATGATGTAACAGTCATGAGAGATGGCAAGTGGATCGATACAAAACCTGCCAGTGAGTTGACCATTGATAAGATCATCAAAATGATGGTTGGACGAGAATTAAAAGACCGCTATCCGGAAAAGAAAGCCAAGATAGGTGATGTATTAATGGAAGTAAAAGACCTCGGTACATTAAATCCAGGATTTGAGGGCGTTAATTTTCAATTACATAAGGGAGAAATCCTTGGAATCGCCGGATTAGTAGGATCTAAGAGAACGGAAATCCTTGAAACATTATTTGGCATAAGAATGAAAGGCAAAGGTCAGATACTGGTAAAAGGAAAAGAAGTTCAGAACAGAAGTCCAAAAGAGGCAATGGCGAATGGATTTGCAATGCTGACAGAGGAACGAAGATCGGATGGTATTTTTGGAGGTTTGAGTGTTGGATTTAATATGACAATTTCCAATTTACCGAAATATCAGAAGACGGGACTTTTAAACGGAGAAAAAATGAAAGCAGATATTACCAAAATGATAAATGCCATGAAAGTAAAAACTCCGTCAATGAAGTCCAAGATCGCAAACCTTTCAGGAGGAAATCAGCAGAAAGTAATTCTGGGCAGATGGCTGCTGACAGATCCTGATATCCTGCTCTTGGATGAGCCTACCAGGGGTATTGACGTAGGTGCTAAATTTGAAATCTATCAGCTGATCAACCAGCTGGCTGAGCAAGGAAAAGGAATTATCGTAGTAAGCTCAGAAATGCCGGAACTGTTCGGAATTTCCGACAGGATTCTGGTTATGAGCAATGGACATCAATCAGCTATATTTGATTCAAAAGAAGTAGGACAGGTAGATGTTATGCAGGCAGCGGCCCGATTTATCTGATCTTTCAATACGAACTCAGGAGGGGATTCTGGTGAAAAATTCAAAGAACATTTCAATTAAAGAACTTATTGCTGAAAAAGCAATTTATCTGGTTTTTATTATCCTGTTAGTTGCAATTGTGGTAGTAGAACCAAGATTCTTATCATTCAATAACTTTAAAAATATTTTTGCGCAGTCATCAACTAAGATTATTATTGCATTAGCAGCCGGAATGGTACTGGTAGTGCAGGGCGTTGACCTTTCCACAGGACGTATGATCGGTCTGGCAGCAGTTATCTTCGCATCTTTAGTTCAGAATCCGGACTATGCATACAGAATGTATCCGAATTTAAAAGAGCTTCCGCTGATCGTTCCATTATTACTGGTACTGGCAATCTGTCTTGTACTTGGTGGAATATCCGGTGTGCTTGTTGCAGTATTTAAAGTACCGCCGTTTATCGCAACGCTTGGTATGCAGTTGATCTTATATGGTGCATCTTCTATTTATTTTGACCGTCCGCCATATGGTGCACAGCCAATTGGTGGTATTGATTCAAAAGTAACTCAGATTGCAATTGGTTCCATTGGAATCGGAGATTTCCAGATTCCGTATCTGATCATCATTGCCGCAGCAGTATGTGTAGTTATGTGGATCGTATGGAATAAAACAAAATTTGGTAAATATATGTTTGCAGTAGGTGGTAACCCGGAAGCTGCAAAAGTATCCGGTGTAAATGTTATAAAGACACAGATTATGGTTTACGCAATTGCAGGTATGATGTATGCATTTGCAGCAGCCCTGGAAGTAGGACGTATCGGAAGTGCTTCCAATACAACCGGTAACGGATATGAAATGGATGCAGTTGCTGCCTGCGTAATCGGCGGTGTATCTCTTTCAGGTGGTGTTGGTAGTGTAGGCGGTATCGTAATTGGTGTTCTGATGTTCACAGTTATCAATTATGGCCTTGCATTCATTGGTGTAAACATGTACTGGCAGTATATCGTAAAAGGTCTGATCATTCTTCTTGCTGTTATTATTGACATGAGAAAATATGCAAAGAGAAAATAAAAATAAACATCAGACAAGTGCAATTATGAAAGGAGAAGTAAAGGATGAGGGATGTAGTAAAAAGAACAAAACTGACAGAAAATTGTTCAAAAAAAACAATAAAGAAATATGTAGATGAAGTGATCCAGGAACTCACACTGGATGAGAAGATCGGTGTAATGTCAGGCCAGGTTACAGAGAAGAAATTACTGGATGATCTGTTCCTGATCGAACACTATAATGTAAATCCATATCCGACAAAGGCAGTAGAACGTCTGGGAATTCCGAATATCCGTTTCGTAGACGGACCAAGAGGTGTTGTTGCCGGATCTGCCACCTGCTTTCCTGTTTCTATGGCAAGAGGTGCCAGCTTTGACCGTGATTTGGAAGAGAAGATTGGAGAAGTGATCGGTGCAGAGGTTCGTGCAGTGGGCGGAAACTATTACGGCGGTGTGTGCATCAATCTTCCAAGAAATCCACGCTGGGGCCGTGCGCAGGAGTGCTACGGAGAAGATACCTATCATCTGGGAGAAATGGGGGCAGCTCTGACGAGAGGTGTTCAGAGCCAGAATGTTATGGCGTGCATTAAACATTTCGCAATGAACAGTATTGAAAATGCGAGATTTAAAGCTGATGTGCATGCAGATAAGAGAACACTTTTTGAAGTATATCTTCCTCACTTCAAGAGATGTATTGAAGAAGGCGCGGCTTCTGTAATGGGAGCATACAATAAAGTTTATGGAGAACAGGCATCTGAGAGTAAATATCTGTTAAAAGATATCCTCAGAGATAAATGGGGATTCGAGGGATTTACTTTATCTGATTTCCTCTGGGCTGTAAAAGATGGTCCAAAGGCAGTAAAGAGTGGAATGAATGTTGAAATGCCATGTATCTGTCATTATGCAGAACAGATCCCTAAAGCAATTGAAGACGGAACTCTTGCTATGGAAGATGTAGATGAAGCAGTTGGTTACATTCTTCGTACTGTACTCTATTATGAGACAAGAAAAGATCCGCAGGAATATACAGAAGATATTCTTGCATGCCCGGAACATATAGCAGTAGCAAAGAGAGCAGCAGAAGAATCGATGGTACTTCTGAAGAATGAAAATCATGTACTTCCGCTTGATAAAGAGAAAACAGAGAAGATCGTAGTTCTTGGAGTACTGGGAGATACAGAAAATATCGGTGACCATGGTTCCAGTAAGGTTCATCCATATTATACAGTTACGCCATTTAAAGGCCTGATGAAAAAAATGCCGAAAGCACAGATCCTTTATAATGACGGAAGTGATCTGGAACGTGCAAAAGAACTTGCAGCAGATGCTGATGCAGTAGTGATCGTTGCCGGTTATATCCATAGCGATGAAGGAGAATATCTGGCTGATAGAAGTGATATTGCCGGAATGGGCGGAGACAGAGCAAGCATGAGACTTCATCAGAGAGATATCGATCTGATTCATGGTGTAAAGGGTGTGAATCCGAATACTGTCGTTTCCATTATCGGAAGCAGTGCGATCCTGATCGATGAGTGGGAAAAAGATGTTCCTGCAATTATCTTCTCCTTCTACAGTGGAATGGAAGGCGGGAATGTACTGGCAGATATTCTGTTCGGTGATGTTTGCCCAAGCGGTAAACTTCCATATACAGTAGCACTTTCCGAAGACAGCTATCCTGATTTTGATCCTGACTGCACATATGCAGAGTATGAATACTATCATGGCTACTGCAAGATGGATAAAGAAAACATTCCTGTTCTGTATCCGTTTGGCTATGGTTTATCCTATACAACATTTGACATCAGCGAGCCGACAGTTGAAGTATTTGATAAAACAGCAAAGATTTCTGTTAATGTAAAGAATACAGGAGATGTAAAAGGCGCAGAAGTTGTACAGCTTTATATCGGATGTGAGGGAAGTGCTGTAGATCGTCCGGTTAAAATCTTGAAAGATTTCGCAAGAGTAGAATTAATGCCGGGAGAAGAAAAGAAAGTTTCTCTTCAGGTAAGTTCGAAGGATATGGCTTATTATTCAGAAGAAAAAGATGATTTTGTAGAAGAGGATATTACATATATTGCATATACAGGTGATTGCAGCTGTAAAGAAGCATTAAAATCCGTGAAATTTGAATTTGGAAAATAACAGGGAGAAAATACTATGAGAATTGGTGCGGATTATTATCCAGAACATTGGGAAAAAGAGCGTTGGAAAACAGATGCAGAGATGATGGTCAAAGCAAATATCAAAGTAATCAGAATTGGTGAATTTGCATGGAGCCTTTATGAGCCTGAAGAAGGAAAATACGAATTTGACTGGATGGATGAGGCACTGGATTTTTTTGGAAAGTACGGAATCAAGGTAGTAATGTGTACACCTTCAGCTACCCCTCCTAAATGGATGATAGATAAGTATCCAGATATTCTTCAGAATGATATTCATGGAAATCCGAAGCTCTTCGGAACAAGAAAGAATTACTGCTTTAACAGTGAGACATACAGAGAAAAAACAAAAAAATTAAATACCCTTATTGCAAAGAGATATGCAAAACATCCTGCAATTGAAGCATGGCAGGTAGATAATGAACTGGGATGGTCAAATACAACCAGATGTTACTGTAAATCCTGCGAAAATCGTTTTCGTAACTGGCTGAAAGAGAAATATGGTACCATTGATAATCTGAATAAAACATATGGAACTACTTTCTGGAGTCAGATATACAGAAGCTTCGATGAACTGATCATCCCGAAGGCAGGAGCCTGCTATGATACCTGCCATGACACACAGGGACAGAATCCTGCACTGTTGTTAGATTATTATCGTTTCTGCAGCGATTCCGTAATTGATTTTACAAAAGAATCTGTAAAGACGATCAGAGAATATTCTGATCTTCCGATAACCAGTAATCTTCTGGATGCTGCAATTAATTCAGGAACAGGAATCGACTACTTTAAGTTATCCAAAGAATTTGACTTCGTAACATGGGATAATTACATTGAATTCCAGTGGGGAAAAGCAAAACCGGAAACAGTATCAAGAGACCATGCATTACTAAGAAGTTATAAAAAGAAACCATTCTGGGTTATGGAACAGCAGTCCGGTCCCTGTGGATGGAGCAAGATGGGTCCGACACCAACACCTGGAAAACTCCGTCTGTGGACATATCAGTCTGTAGCAAATGGAGCTGATACAGTTGTATACTTCCGCTGGAGAGCATGTCCGTTTGGAACAGAAGAGCTCTGGCATGGTATTTTGAATCATGATGGAAAACCAAACAGAAGATATGCTGAGATTTCCCAGGTGGGAGCAGAAATGGAAGAATTAAGTAAGAGCTATCAGGCACTGATGCCGAGAGCACGTGTTGCGATCATTAAATCCTTTGACAGTGAATGGAGCCAGTCCATCCATCGTCAGGTAGAAGGATTATACTATGATTCCTTATTGCTTGATTATTACCGCCCATTCTGGAATATGGGAATTCCGGTAGATTTCGTGACAGCAGAAGAAGAATTAGATGGATATGATCTTGTTCTTGCACCAATGCTGATGATGGTATCAGATGAAGGAAAGAAGAACATTGAGTCTTATGCACAGGCAGGTGGAAAAATTCTGTTCTCATTCAGAAGTGGAATCAAAGATATGTACAATAACATGCTTACAGAAACTGTACCAGGTGCATTTGCAGACCTGGCAGGTGTAGAAGTTGAAGATTATGATCCGCTTCTTGAGAAAACAACAGCTGCATCCGGTGTATTTGGCAACGGAACTGCACATATGTGGTGTGATATAGTGAAACCGGTTACTGCAAAAATACTTGGCAGATATACTTCTGATTTCTATGCAGGTGAAGCATGCATGACTGTAAATCAGACAGGAAAAGGTGAGGTATATTACCTTGGCTGCGATCTGGATGAAAAAGCCATGAAAATGTTGGCTGTTTATCTGGGAAGAAAAGCAGGGATTGATATGGATTTATATAAAGTTGATGGTGTAGAAGTTGTAGATGCTACAGATGGAACAAATGATGCATTGTTTATTTTGAACTATAATGACCATTCAGTTATAGTTTCAATGGAGCAGTCATATGAGAATATGATCACACATGAAACAGTGGAGAATGTTGTTGAATTAAAACCATATGATGTTGCAATTTTAAAAGAAGCAAATTAAAAAAATAATGAAGGGGAGCTGCTGTGAAGCAGGCAGTTCTAGAGCAGGGTGAGCAATTCATTTAGAATTACTCGCCCTGTTTATGTTATAGAAAAAAAGAAAAATAAAATCAGAAAAAACAGTTGATTTTTAAAAGCGATGGTAATATAATCATTTTAACAAATTGATTGGTATAACCAATACAAGAAGAGGTAATACTATAAGGAGGGGCTTTGCAGTTATGGGATATGTAAAATGGAGTTATGACACATTAAATACTTTTTGCCACGACGTATTTCGTAAATTTGGTTTTAATGAAGAAGAGACGAATATCATCAAGGATGTTTTGCTTACCGCAGATCTGTACGGGATTGAAAGCCATGGAATGCAGAGAATGGTAAGATATGATAAAGGAATTGAGAAGGGAACCATCCATCCGGATGCGAAACCTGAGGTCGTATTTGAGACACCTGTATCAGCAGTGATCGACGGACATGACGGTATGGGACAGCTGATTTCCCATTTTGCAATGGAGAAAGCTATTGAGAAGGCGAAGAAAACAGGTGTTGGATTTGTATCTGTAAGAAACTCCAATCATTTCGGTATTGCAGGATATTATGCGGAAATGGCTTCCAAACAGGGCTTACTTGGTATGGCATGTACCAACTCGGAAGCAATCATGGTACCTACCTTTGGACGAAAAGCAATGCTTGGTTCCAATCCCATTGCAGTGGCAATGCCGGCAGAACCTTATCCATTCCTTTTTGACTGCTCCACAACAGTAGTTACCAGAGGAAAACTGGAAATGTATAATAAGATGGGAAAACCACTTCCACAGGGCTGGGCTCTGGGAGCAAATGGTCAGGAAAGCACAGATGCCCCGGATGTACTTGCCAATATTGTTGCCAAGAAGGGCGGCGGAATCATGCCACTTGGTGGTAATAAAGAGGTAAACGGAAGTCATAAGGGTTACGGTTATGGAATGCTCTGCGAGATTTTCAGCTCCATCTTTTCTATGGGTGTTACTTCTGATAAATGCTGTACATTTAAAGACAAGACAGGTATCTGTCATGGATTTGCTGCCATTGATCCCGCAATCTTCGGAAATGCAGATGATATCAGGGCACATTTTTCCGAATATCTGGAAACTCTTCGTCAGAGTCCAAAGGCAGAAGGTGCAGAGCAGATTTATACTCATGGTGAGAAGGAAGTATTTGCAGAAAAAGAGCGCAGAGAGAATGGCATTCCTGTAAATGACAACACAATGGTTGAGCTTGCCAACCTCTGCAATTATCTGAAGGTTGATTTTGGCTCTTACTTCAAGGGCTATGAACTGCCGAAGGACAGTAAGTTCTTTAGTGGTAATTATTAAATAAGCGCCCATCATGCTGATAACCATAACTATAGAATATATCATATAAAATTACTTTTTTTGAGACGCCCGTTTATCAGCATGTGGAAATAAAAAGAAACTGCATAATCAGATACGACCGGTAGAATTTACAGATCGTATCTGATATGCAGTTTTTTGTTTTCTTTAATTTTCTTCAGTATTCTTCGGACAGTTATGAGCATTCATGTCATCGTTGTCTGTCATAAGATATTTGCGGATCGCAAACAGAACTGCGATACTGAGTACGCCAAGAAGAGTTTCTGCTGGCCCGAGGTGTTCGACTACCATCTGACGTGCTGTGGCAAACATCAGAACCTCAACAACTGTCTGTGCGGAATGCTGGCAGAGCATTTTTACAAATTCCACGCCTACTACCAGAGACAAAGCCTGGGAAAGGAAAGCGCTGAAAAATTCTGTATCCATGGACATAACAGAAGTATCTGCAACCTCCATGATCAGCCGGAAGCCTGCCAGTGCGATCACCAGCAGAATTACCATAGAAAGAGCAATTTCCGCATAACGTGAAATATTGTAAATGATTGTGTTAAAGTGTTTACGAATGTTATGGTTAACCTGTCGTTTGGGGCTCATAACTGTGAGTCCTTTCTGTTTTGTTGTATATGGTGAATGTAAAGAAGCGTAACCGTTTATAGTGTTACGAAAAAGATTAATATAAATAATCTTTATTTACATAACCATATTTGCAGAGTTTCTGGGAGTAAATATACCAGTACTGTGCATCAGTTGTATCCACAAGCTGAACTGTATCGCCGGAATATAACTGTCCGATCTCGTTGGAAGAGTCGTAAGCCTTCGCAGAGCGCAGAGCCAGATAACCGGTAGCAACACTGACTGTTCTGGTGGCATATGTGGTTGTTCCGCCAATCAGATAATCTTTATTTACATATCCGTTTTTTCCTAACTTCTGAGAGTAAACGTACCAGTACTGGGAATCGCTGGTGTCGATAAGCTGAACTGTATCGCCGGAATACAGCTGTCCGATCTCATTGGAGGAATCATAAGCTTTTGCGGAACGCAGAGCCAGATAACCCTTGGCAACACTGACAGTCCTTGAATCTCCGGAAGAACTCTGTGCACTGGCAGCAGTATCGCCACTGTAATATAAGTAATCTTTATTTACATAGCCGGATAAGTTCAGTTTCGGAGAATAGACATACCAGTACTGAGGATCACTGCTGTCAGAAACTGTTACAGTATCACCGGAGTATAACTGTCCGATTTCGTTGGAAGAGTCATAAGCCTTTGCAGAACGCAAAGCCAGATAACCCTTGGCAACACTGACAGTATAAGAACCGGACGAACTTGTCGGCTGTGATGAGAGGAAATACAGGTAATCGTTATTTACGTATCCGGATCTGTTCAGTTTTGGAGAATAGACGTACCAGTAATCACTGGTGGTATATTCTGTAACTTCAACAGTATCACCGGAATACAGCTCGCCGATCTCGTTGGAGGAATCATAAGCCATGGCAGAGCGCAGAGCCAGATACCCTTTACTTACACCTACCTGATAAGTGTCAGATGCCATAACGATCTGTGAGCTGCAGGGTACAGATACAGCAGCAATCGTAGCTGCAAGAATCATGGGAATTGCAATATTTTTTCTTTTTTTCATAGTGAATCCCTCCTTTGGGTTATAATGTACTCTGAGAGTACATTATTTAATTATAGTAATCGTAAATCGTTCTGCTTAAGGTAGCGATCGTATTCTGTGCGGAACCGGCACTTGAGAGATTCTGGGACATAAATACGATTACTACGTCATTTTTGGAATCATAGATGATTCCGGCATCATTTTCCACGTTGTCAAGTTCTCCGGTTTTATTTGCGGTTTTGACTCCTTCCGGAAGCTGTGCGGGAATTTTGTTACAGCGTGTCTGTGCCTTGAGCAGATTAAACATATCAGTGGCATGGGTGTAGCCGGATGTATCCTGTTTATAAATCTCCTGCAGGAGATGACCACAGTCTCCTACAGATGTGTAGTTATCATCATTCTCATTGCTGGCAAGGAGCATACGTCCCATGTGAGTCTGGTCATAGCCATGTGCCTGGCAGAAACTGTTGACAGCCTGCATACCTGCTGCGGAATCGCCGCCGCCAAGATAAGTTGTCAGGGTATTGGCTGCATCATTATCGCTGACTGTGATCATGGAGTACAGATTGGAGTCTACAGAATCCCTGCCGTATTGTCCGGTTATCTGATCATAATTCTCGTAGACAGCTCCCATGATATAGAGCTTGATCAGGCTTGCAGCCTGCATTTTCTGATCATTAATACTGCCCTCGGTTCCATTTACAAGATCGGATATGAAAACAGCCCAGGTTCCGTTTTCAGCGGGAAGCTGACTTTGAACCTGTTTTAAAATTGTCTCCAGTTTCTCATCTGTGACCGGTTCTGAAGATGTGCCTGCCCCGGAACCGTTAAAGACGCTTTCAGAACTCTCTGAAGATGAAGAAGGGGAAAGCATTCCCTGACCTTCTACGGATGTTTCCGCGGCCTCTGTATTTTCAGCAGCATGACTGCTGTATGCAGGAGTAACAAGAAGGCTGAGCGATAGCAGAGGTATTAATAATTTTTTTGAAAACATTGCGTTCACCACCTGTTAAATATTTACTGTAAAACATTCGGAATCTGTTGATCTGTTATATAAATCGTATTTCTTTATGTTTAGATAAATCAGGTTTAAAAGTCTTATTGTGCACAAATGATTTTAAAATCTGATATCTGTATGTACAAAATTATACAGTGTTTAGAGTTGTGTTACAAGTGTATTTACGGTTGATTTTAAAATTTATTATATGGCTGCCGGTTACTGTTGGCACAATACTTGAGATGCATTCATACAATTTGTAGGAATGCGGGCGTGAAAAATCCGCATATCTGATTATATATTTTGGATTGTATAAATGCTACAATAAAATCATCAGAAACGAGATAAAGAACGACAAATTAAACAAACAAATGTGGGAATGTGGGGGCATTTTCATATTGCATGAGGAGGTAGATTATATGTTAACACCGAAACAGAATATGCTGGAAGTTATAAAAGGCGGAAATCCTGACAGATTTGTTAATCAGTATGAAGCAGTACAGCTTCTTTTTCATCCGTTTATGTTTGCAAACCCGCTGCTTCAGCCGGGTCAGGAAAATGTAGTGAATGCATGGGGGGTAACCAATACTTTCCCGAAAGGAGTTCCGGGTTCTTTTCCTGTACATACTCCTGACAAGATCGTGGTAAAGGATATTGAAGACTGGAAAGACTATGTACATGCACCGTCTTTGAAATTTACCCAGGATCAGTGGGATATGGTGAAGGCTCAGTATGATGCAGTTGACGGAGAACAGGCATTTAAAGCAGCTTTCGTTGCACCGGGATTATTTGAGCAGACTCATCATCTGTGTGAGATCAGTAATGCGTTGGTTTATTATATTACTAATCCGGATGAAATGCATGATCTGATCAAATATCTGACAGAGTGGGAACTGGAACTTGCTGAAGGTATCTGTTCCAACCTTCATCCTGATGCATTATTCCATCATGATGACTGGGGTGGACTGGACAGTACATTTATGAGTCCTGCAATGTTTGATGAATTTTTACTTGAGCCATATAAAGAAATTTACGGATATTATCACAGTCATGGCGTTGAGCTGGTTATCCATCATTCTGACAGTTACGCAGCAACACTGGTTCCTTCTATGATTGAGATGGGGATCGATGTATGGCAGGGATGTATGGAAACCAATAATCTTCCGGAACTGATCAGAAAATATGGCGGAAAGATCAGCTTCATGGGCGGTATCGAAAATCGTGCAGTTGATTTTGAGGGCTGGACAGATGAGAATTGTGATGCAGTGGTACGTCGTGTCTGCGAAGAATGTGGAAACAAATACTTTATTCCATGTATCGCTCAGGGTGGCCCTGGTTCTGTTTATCCGGGTGTTTATAAATCTCTCTGTGATTCCATTGACAAGCTGAATGAAGAGAAATTTGGCATTAAGGCATCTGAATCTACAAGGCTTCCATGGCAGATTATGTTCTGATCTCAGGTATTTGTCAGTGGCAAAACGGAATACAAATATCTGTCCGACATTTAGATGAAATTTCAGGTGTTGCAGAGGATGATGCTATGGAGGTGTTTGAAAATGATTATTATTGGTGAGAAAATTAATGGTTCTATCCCGATCGTTGCAGAAGCGATTGCGAAAAGAGACTCTGAATTTATTAAAGCAAGAGCAAAGCTTCAGGCGGAAAGCGGAGCTACTTATATTGACTGTTGCGCTTCTGTTCCGGAAGCGGAAGAAGTGGAAACATTGAAATGGATGATCGACTGTATCCAGGAGGTTACAGATCTTCCGATCTCAATTGACAGCCCGAGTCCGGATGTTCTGGCACAGGCTTATAAGTTCTGTAAGAAACCCGGAATTTTTAACTCTGTATCAGGAGAAGGACATAAGATTGATACGATTTTCCCGATCATGGCTGAGCCGGGAAATGAGGGATGGCAGGTAATTGCGCTGCTGAGTGACAATACAGGTATTCCGAAATGTGCAGCAGACCGTCTGAAAGTTTTTGACAAGATCATGGCGAAAGCGAAAGAGTACGGAATTGCTCCGGACAGGATTCACATTGATCCGCTGGTTGAGATGCTTTGTACTTCTGAGGATGGTATTGCAACGAATATTGAGACGATCACAAGTGTACGTGAGCAGTATCCGACCATTCATATTACGGCAGCAATCAGTAATATTTCCTTTAATCTGCCGGTTCGTAAGCTGATTAATTACGGGTTCCTGGTACTGGCAATGAATGCAGGATTGGACAGTGGAATTATGGATCCGACAAATAAGGATATGCTTGGACTGGTTTATGCAACAGAAGCATTACTTGGTCTGGATGATTATTGTATGGAATATATAGGGGCTTACAGAGAAGGCTTAATTGGTACAACAAAGAAGAAGTAGGTTGAATCTGCAGAAACTGTGTAAATGAATTAAGTGGTTGGAATCTGAAATTGAGAAATAACAGGAGGATTTGATTATGTCTAAGATAAATGAAGTTGCGGAATTAGTTGAAAAAGGGAAAGCGAAATTAGTAGGACCGGCTGTACAGGAAGCCATTGATGAGGGTGATGATCCGGTTGCGATTCTGAATGATGGTATGATCAGTGCGATGTCTGTAGTTGGTGAGAAATTCAAAAATGGTGAGATCTTTGTTCCGGAGATGCTGGTTGCAGCTCGTGCTATGAAGAAAGGTGTTGAGGTTCTGAAACCGCATCTGGCATCTGGTTCTACAGGTGCACTTGGTAAGGTTATCATTGCTACGGTTTCCGGTGACCTTCATGATATTGGTAAGAATCTGGTTGCCATGATGATCGAGAGTGCCGGATTTGAGGTGATCGATCTTGGAGTCGATGTTCCGGCGGCTAAGATTATTGAGTGCTATAAAGAGAATCCGGATGTTAAGATCATTGCTCTTTCTGCGCTGCTGACTACTACTATGCCGGCTCTGAAGGAGACTGTTGAGGCGTTGAATGCGGCGGATTTCAGAGGTAATATTAAGGTTATGGTTGGCGGAGCGCCGATTACAGAAGCTTTTGCTGAGGAAATTGGTGCTGACGGATATTCTGATGATGCGGCTAGTGCGGCGTCACTGGCTAAGAAGTTGGCAGCCTGATCTGATTGCTTGTGCGGGTTTAGTATAACATGAAAATATTATGAGGGGACTGCTCTGGGGAGTGGTCCTTTCGTGTATTTTGGGATTTTTTGGAGTGTGTTATAATGGGAAAAAGGGGACGCTCAGAAAAATATTTTATTTCATGTGCGGTTTCGGGGTCTAAGATATTCTAAGCTCTCAGAAATCTGCTAAAGGCATGAGCCGTCTTGTCAAACTCGCTCCGTTGCAAACTTCGCTCAGACAGTGATGCAGCCGGCTCATAACGCAGATTTCTGAGAACTAAGAATATCTAAGACCCCTGCAAATGCACATGAAATAAAATATTTTTCTGAGCTGGCTGTTGGGTGTTGTGATGATTGGATTGGATATGTGGGAGGTTTTTATGGCTTGGGTTAAATTTGTGCGTGAGGATATTGAGATAGAGGTGGAGGATGGGATATCGGTACTGGAGGCGGAGATTCAGGCAGGACTGAGGCCGGATGCGCCTTGTGGCGGTCTGGGGAAATGTGGGAAGTGTCTGGTTAAGATTAATGGTGAAGTTGTTAAGGCGTGTCAGATTCGGATTGGTGAAGGTGAGACTTGTGTAGTGGAGACATTGGACAGGGTTGGCAATGAAAAGATTTTGACGGATGGATTTAACAGAGAAGTTGTGTTTGAACCGGGACTACGGATGGCTCAGGTTGAGTTGGAGAAGGCGAAAACAGGGGAGAAGCGGTCGGACTGGCAGAGGCTGCTGGATACGCTGGCGGAGACAGATGGTGAGGTTGAGCCGGGGCAGATGGAGGTGGATCTGAAGCTGGCGGGTGAATTGTATGGGATGCGCAGGGATTCTGATGAATGGTATGTGATTTACAGTAGACGGCGGATTCTGGAAATGAGGAAGGAAGCTGGTCGGAGGTGTCTGGCAGCGTTTGATATTGGGACGACTACCATTGCGGGGCATTTGCTGGATGGTGCGGATGGGAGGACTCTGGCAGTTGAGAGCAGGATGAATCCGCAGGCGCAGTATGGTGCGGATGTGATCATGCGGGCGAATTATGCGCTGGAGCATGGAACAGAAGCGTTAAGTATGTGTGTTCGGAAAGCGGTTAATGAGATGTTGGGAAGTCTGGCAGAGGATGCAGGGATAAGGAGAGAGGATGTTTTTCAGGTGTGTGTTGTGGGAAATACCTGTATGCATCATCTGTTTCTGGGGATTTCTCCGGCTTCGCTGGTACATGCGCCCTATACTCCGGCTGTGAGTGAGAGGCTGGTGCTGAATGCGGGGGATTATGGTCTGGCTGTGCAGGAGCGTGCAGAGTTGATTATGCTTTCGGATATTGCAGGATATGTGGGAGCGGATACCTGTGGATGTCTGCTGGCTATCAGGCAGGATCAGCAGGAAGAGATTTCTCTGATGATCGATATTGGAACGAATGGTGAGATGGTTCTGGGAAACAGGGAGCGGATGGTGACCTGTTCTACTGCGGCCGGGCCTGCTTTTGAGGGTGCGAAGATTGAGTGTGGAATGCGTGGCGCGGCCGGGGCTGTGGATCATGTGAAGTATGAGGATGGGAAGTGGAACTATACAACTGTTGGGAATAAGCCGGCGGTTGGTTTGTGTGGTTCGGGATTGATCGATCTGGTGGCGGGTCTTCTGGATGCTGGAATGCTGGATGAGAATGGTGTGCTGAGAAGCGGACAGGAGAAGCAAGGTGTGTTTATTCTGGTACTGCCAGAGCGGGGCGGTAATGAGAGAGGGGTTTATCTGACGCAGAAGGATCTCGGAGAGGTTCAGCTTGCGAAAGCTGCGATTGCAGCGGGAATTCAGATGCTTATGGAGCGGCTTGGGATTACAGAAGATGATATCTGTTCGGTATATATTGCAGGTGCTTTTGGCAACTATATGGATCCGGTCAGTGCCGGGAAGATTGGCTTGTTTCCGGCGACGCTTGTGAAGAAAGTGAAACCAGTGGGAAACGCTGCTGGTGAGGGTGCGAAGATCGCACTTGTGAATGAGAAGGAAATGCTGGAGATGGATGAGCTGGTGAGAAAGATTGAATTCGTTGAGCTGGCTGCTTCGGCTGATTTTCAGGATCATTTTATTGATGAACTGGGATTTGAGACAGGTGAATGATTTTATCTGCCTGATGAGGTTGCTATAGATTATACAAGAGAGTAAGGGGTTAGATTATGGATATAAAAAAAATAGAGCAAATGGGAATGGAGCAGGGGTTTTCGCATGTGGTGTTGCTGGATTGTGATACGATTGAGCTGAAGCCGGAGGTTCGACAGATGTGTGCAGCAGATACCTGTCATAAGTATGATAAGTGCTGGAGCTGTCCTCCGGGATGTGGCTCTCTTGAGGAATGTGAAGCGAAAGTCCGGCAGTATAAGTATGGGATTATTGTTCAGACAGTTGGTGAATTGGAGGATGCTTTTGATGGCGAGGGAATGATGGAAACGGAAGCCAGACATAAGGAGTATTTTGTGGAATTTGAGAAGAAACTTCGGGAGATTTATCCGGATATGCTGGCGATTGGTGCGGGATGCTGTACGAAATGTAAGGTCTGTACTTATCCGGATGCTCCATGCAGGTTTCCGAAACAGGCTTTCTCATCGATGGAGGCTTACGGGATGCTGGTAACACAGGTCTGCCAGGCCAATGAGCTACAGTATTATTATGGGGATTGTACGATTGCTTATACGAGCTGTTACCTTCTGGAATAACGTTACTGTTCACTCCGTTCTCAGTAACGTAGCCAAAATT
>OKXB01002035.1_pt1 | contig 17610 bp, 18 predicted proteins | sample 1601731 | NCBI WGS metagenome assembly OKXB01 (sample SAMN04414077, study PRJEB24778) | human gut metagenome | material: faecal | host: Homo sapiens | reverse complement strand
TGCTCCGCCTGCTTCATCTTCCTTTCCCATACCCAGCATACCGCCGCCATCTCAAGCAAAGCCGCTGCGGCGCTTAAAAGTAAAAATGCCTGATCGCTGTACATCCTTATCTCACCCCCTCCTTAATCCCTATCCGGCTTCCTTCTCCTTGTTGCCGTCAGCTGCTCCTCGGCTTCTTCCTTCTGCTTCATCAGCGCATAGTATTTTTCCGGATTCGCCCGAATGGCAGCCAGAACAATCGCGTCCACCCGTTTCAGTATCCTTGCGTCTCTCTCCTTCTGATCCGGCGCACTGCAGAAGTCATCCATAATTTTGATTTTTGCATTTCCGCTGGTGTATTCCATCGCCAGTGCCATTCGCTCCACCTCCTTCTTCAATCTATGCGCCGTTCTTTGTCCGTTTTTCTGTATATATAAAGAAACAGGGCGAAATCATTGAAAATGTATGTATTAAGGGGGAAATAGTCGGTAAGTTTTCCTCGCCCTGTTTCTCTATATCCGCTTTGTTTAAACCTCGCTCAGCATTTCCTCCAGCAGGCTCACCCGCAGCACCGCCTCCCCTTCCCTCCTTGCCTTCGCCCCCAAAATTCCCTATAATGGAGCAAAGAAAGGAGGTGTTTCCAATGACCAAAATAACCAAACTGCCTATCACTCATAAACAACGACAAATCAATCTGCATGATTTCGGCTATGTCCCTTGCGAAGTATCCGGAAGATACCTGCAGTTTGATGAAACCTACTGCAAGGAAAATAATTTTGTCTTTGTTGATGTCATGACAACTGATACAGCTTCAGAAAAACCTAAAAAACTCTGTCAGCTCTGTCTGGATGTAGAACTACTGAAAAGAGTAGTCCATAAAATTCAGCCTAAATAATCTTCCATAACCCTTTCAGAAATTCTTTTTGCGGCGGCAATGTGCTTCTTTGGTAAGTCTGTCATATTGCCGCTCACATTTAATTCCTTTTTCACCGTCAAAATTGTTTTGTGTATGATGATTCTTGCATCATCCTCTGTCAGCCCTTTTTCTTTCGCTTCCTTTTTGATGTCAGCCAAAATGTTAAACCAAGGATGGTCAAATCGTTTATCCATCCTTACACCACCTTCTCCCTTTTTAAACCACTGCCTTGCCAAAATAAGCCCACCCCTCTATAATGAAATTGTCACATTTTGCAAATAGAAAGGGGGGTGTTCTTCTTGATTTGGAAACTTCTTGCTATCAACCTGCTCGGCTTTGTTCTGGCTACCTTCTCAAGTAGCCATCTTCGGGCAAGTCTGAATCGCCTAACCCCGGATTATGATAATCAGCTGACCTATCTCTGCACCAAAAACACAGCCTGCTTTCTTTATCAGCTCACTTGGGTTGTAGTTGTTGCGATTGTCATGCATATCAGTCCGGTGCTCTATGCCCTCGCAATCGCGGTCATGGGCGTTTGTGCATTGTTTTCCGTTTTCCGTCTGCTTGCCTATTGCACGCCCGGAAAACGGGAACGGGTTCTCCTCCAGGCAGGCATGCTCAGCGGCTATGGTTATTTAATCTTTACGCTCGCTCTCGTCTGCCTCAGCAGAATCCTGTCCTATTTGGTGATAGTACGCACCCTGTAAAGCCGCCGCTTGGCGGCTTTGCCTTTTTAGCTTGCATTTTCCTGTTTCCGAACCAAAACCATACCCTCACTTAAACCAAGCAAATATTTTTTATTGCTTTCATCTAACATCGGAAATACTGCTACAATGTTTTTGATAATCTGCTTTTCCTGTTGGTTCATATTTTCACCTCTCTTTCCGCCATCCATAACTTATTTATAACATAACATAACTAGTTTATCTTGTCAACATTTTTATAACTCATTTATATTTTTTATTGATTTTTATAACAACCCATGATAATATGACTTTAAAGGAGGTGATTTAATGGACGCATTTGGCGAAAGAATAGAAAATTTAATTAAACAATTAGGTATTACAAAAACAAAATTTGCTGAAAAGCTCTCTGTATCTCAACCTTATATCTCAAAAATCATAATTTCTGGATATGTTCCAAGTGATAGACTGATTGAAGATATCTGCGAAAAATTTAATGCAAATGAAAAATGGCTCCGAACTGGAGAAGGAGAAATGTTCATCAGAAAAACTAGAAGTGAAACCATTGCAGATTTTATGGTAGATATGCTAAATGAAGAAGAACCTTCATACAAAAGGCGGCTTATCGAAGCACTGGCAGAACTATCTACAGATGAATGGAAATTACTTGAAAATATTACTTTAAAATTGGCAGAAAAAAAGGACTAGTGTTTTACTCTAGTCCTAAATATCTTTTTACGATTCTATAAATAATTTTTAGCTTTTCCTGATTCTGAGTCTTATCAATGAGTTTTTTTATTTCCTCTCTATAATCCATAACATCCCATCCCCTCTGTTCTCTTTTCCGTACAAAAATAGGAACATCCGTTCGTTAAAACTATGTTATAACTTTCCGAAACATTTGTAAAGGGGAACACGCAAAAAAAATATTACCAATTTCTTTCCAATCCCCTTCCCCTTTCCGCTCCCCTGTGTTATGATTCGTGAAGATACTATTTCGTTTCATGAAAGAAAAGGGGAATTATTATGAAAAAATACACTTGCTTGTTGCTGTGCCTGCCGTTGCTGCTTTCCGCCTGCGACGAAAGCTCTTATGAAGAAAGCTATAATGAGGACTATAATACAGGCTATGAAGAAGGCTATGCAGAAGGGTATAATGAGGGCTACGAAGAAGGCTATAATCTTGGGAGAGACGATGAACGAATAGATCCCAGTAATGTACTATCAGAGGAAGAATTTGACGAATATGTACAGGAATATATTGAGGAGAATTACTGATGAAACGTATATTATTTTTGTTCCTTGCCTTGTCCCTCTCATTCAGCACCCTTGCCTTTGCCCATGGCGGCCGCACCGATGAATATGGCGGTCACCATGATTATAATAACGTCAGCGGTCTTGGCTCGTATCATTATCATCATGGGTATGAGGCACATCTGCATCCAAACGGCATCTGCCCCTATGAAGCAGAAGCAGCTCCTGCCGAATCGGCTGAACCAATCGTAACCGATACCCAAACCGATACCGAAACCGATGAAATAGAAGAAAAATTTAATAGCCTTCTGGAGGAAGATCCTGCCGCAGGAGAACCGGCAGAAGAATATCACACTGAATCAAATGATTTGTATGAACCTGTTTTCCTTTTGTGTTCCATTGTCGGATGCATTGCCGCTTTCTACTTCCTCTTTTTAAGGTAACTGCAAAAAATACCTTCCCAGCACTCCCTTCGGGTGCTTTTTTTTATTGCAAATTCCCCTTGTTCGCTTTTCTCCTCTGCCATTCTGTGCTATCATGTAGGCAAGGGGAAAATCATGAGAAAGGAGTAAACCTATGCCGTATTGCATTTATTTGAGAAAATCAAGAGCAGATGCAGAGGCAGAATTGGCAGGCGAAGGCGAAACCCTTGCCCGCCACGAAAAAACTCTGCTTGCCTTGGCAAAAAAATTAAAATTACCAATTACTAAAATCTATAAAGAAATCCTCTCCGGCGAAACCATCGCCGGCCGCCCCGTCATGCAGCAGCTCCTTCAGGATGTGGAAGCCGGCATCTGGCAGGGCGTTCTTGTTATGGAGGTGGAGCGTCTCGGTCGTGGCAATACTCTGGATCAGGGCATTATTTTAAATGCCTTTAAGTATAGCTCCACAAAGATTATCACGCCCATGAAGTCTTATGACCCAAATGATGAATTTGATGAGGAATATTTTGAATTTTCCCAGTTTATGTCCCGTCGGGAATATAAAACCATCCTCCGCCGCATGCAGCGTGGGCGTGAGGCATCCGTAAAAGAGGGAAAGTTTGCAGGCTCTATTGCCCCCTTCGGCTATCGTCGGGTAAAGCTGCCGCAGGAAAAAGGCTTCACTCTGGAAATAGAAGACGCTGAAGCCGCAGCAGTAAGGCTGGCTTATGAATTGTATGCCTATGGAGACCCGCAGCCGGATGGTACCTTTGCCGATATTGGCCGCGCCACCATTGCTAAGCGTCTGGATCAGATGGGCATCCGCAATCGCAAAGGCGGCACATGGGCAACCGCATCCGTCACCCGTATGCTGCAAAATCCTGTATATATCGGGAAAGTCCATTGGAATCGCCGCCCCGAAAAAAAACATACGGAAAATGGAAAAATCAAAAAAGCGCGTCCTCTGGCAGAAAATTATTTGCTCGTTGATGGTCTGCATGAACCCATCATCCCAGAAGAACTCTGGAATCTTGCACAAGCGAAAATGAAACAGCATTATAGACCAACAGGTGTAAATGGAATCATGCAAAATCCTTTGGCAGGTCTTGTCCATTGCTCCTATTGCGGAAATGCCATGCAGCGCCGCCCTTATCTCAAAACAGGACAACCTGCATCCCTTATCTGCACCACTCATTTCTGTCCGCAGATTTCTTCCCCCCTTTATATGGTGGAAGGAAAAATTCTGGAAGCCCTCTCCTTGTGGATGAAGCAGCATGAACCGACATGGGAAGAGGAATCCTCCGCGGATGTATTCTCCACAAAAATCATGGCACTGGAACACGCCATTGCCGATATGGAGCAGGAGCTGCAAGGTCTGCAATCCCAGTTTGAAAAGATTTTTGAATTTCTGGAAACGGGAATTTATACCCCCGAAGTGTTCACCGCCAGAAATAAAACTCTGTCTGAAAAAATGGCAGAAATCAGATCCGCAATCGAAGAAACGCAGGCAGAGCTTTCCAAGCTGAAAGCAGCAAGAAAAAATCAGGTTTCCATGATTCCTAAAATTAAAAATATTCTGGATACCTATGAAACGCTTACCCCTGCAGAAAAGAATAAGCTTTTAAAAGAGGTGCTGGATCACGTTGAATATCATAAAAAAATAAAAGGGAAAAAGAATGTGCCCGCAGACAATTTTGAAATCATCCTCTTCCCCAAAATATCACCCGAAAACTAATCACTAATCAATGATAGATATAACACCCTAACGAATTCGCCCATTTGGAGATGATGGGCACCATCGTGCATCAGCTGACACAGGGGCTAACGAAGGACGAAATTCTTGCCGCCGGCTTAGATCCCTATTATGTGAACCATGGCTTAGGCGTATACCCCTCCTCCGCCGCGGGTGTTCCCTTCACTGCTGCGTATCTGCAATCCAAGGGAGACCCTATTACTGATTTGTATGAGGATATGGCAGCAGAGGGTGCGTTTGCATAAGCACAACTTTTTTCTTCTTTTCCATTCAGAAACAAATCTGTCTCTCCCCTTCTGTTTCTTTCCCGAATACGAGCCGTTTTTCCTTTTCCCTTCGGAAACAAAGCCAATCCCTTTCGCTTTAAAGGCTTTTGATACTCTTTCACAATTTCCTCTATACAAATCGGGATAAATGTGCTATATTAACTGACGGATGGCATTCTGAAAGAAGCTATACTGCAAATTTTATATATTTTATTTTTTTGATTCGCCGGATGGCTGTATCCTCGGAACGGCACAAATGGCAGCAGATGTATCTTGTCTTATCACTTCTTTGTGAAGGAAGGTGATAGGTATGAGAGCAGGTTTTATCGGAGCCGGAAAGGTCGGCTTCACACTGGGTAAATATCTTGCGATGCACGGCATCGAAATCAGCGGTTATTACAGCCGCACACCCGCCTCCGCGAAGGAGGCCGCAGAATTTACACAGAGCAGATACTATACAAGTATAGAAGAAATTACGAAAGACAGTGATACCCTTTTTCTCACTGTGCCGGATGGCACAATCGGTGAGATATGGGATGACATGCGTAATCTGCCTATCAAAAATAAAAATATATGTCATTGCAGCGGTTCGATTCCATCGACCGTTTTTTTTGATGCAGAAAACAGAGGAGCCTATCGGTATTCAATTCATCCCCTGTATGCAATCAGCAGCAAAGCTACCTCCTATCTGGATTTGGGGAAGGCGTGCTTTACCATCGAAGGAAGTGACGCACATCTTGCGGAGCTAAAAGCACTGTTCAGCGAAATGGGAAACACCGTAGTTGCCATTTCGCCCGACAGCAAAGCCCTCTACCATGCAGCCGCAGTTATGGTCAGCAACCAGATTGTCGCACTGGCAGATATGGGCACCGCCCTGCTTGTCAAATGCGGCTTTTCCGAAGCGGCAGCAGCAGAGGCTTTATCTCCCCTTCTTCTGGGAAATGCGCAGAGCGTGGCAGAAAAGGGTGCGGTAAATGCACTTACAGGTCCCATCGAGCGTGGAGATGCCCAAACCGTATCGAAGCATTTGCAGGAGATACGGAAATTTGCAGTGGAAAGCACTGTAGGTCAGGATATTCTGACAGCCTACACCGCCCTTTCCAAACAGCTTATCAGAATTGCTCAGCAAAAGCACCCGCAGAAGGATTACAAGCATTTGGAAAAGGAGTTGGAACAATGAAAAACACAGTAGCTACCCTGCAGCAGCAAAAATTGGACGGAGACAAAATCACTATGCTGACCGCTTATGATTATTCCACAGCAAAGCTAGTGGATGAATGTGGCGTAAATACCATTTTGGTTGGCGACTCTTTGGGCATGGTTATGCTCGGCTATGAGGATACCATCTCCGTTACCATGGAGGATATGATTCACCACACCGCCGCTGTTACCAGAGGTGCAAAAAATGCACTCGTTGTCGGCGATATGCCCTTTATGAGCTACCAGACCTCCGTTTATGATGCCGTTGTGAATGCAGGCAGACTGATGAAGGAAGGCAGATGTCAGGCTGTCAAGCTGGAGGGCGGCGCGTCTGTTTGTCCCCAGATTAAAGCAATCACAGAGGCATCTATCCCCGTTGTGGCACACATCGGGCTGACCCCCCAGTCTGTCAATGCCTTCGGCGGCTTTAAGGTGCAGGGTAAGAGCGAGGCAGATGCACGCAGATTGATTGAAGAAGCAAAGGCAGTTGAGGCAGCAGGCGCATTTGCCATCGTTCTGGAATGTATCCCCGCAAAGCTGGCAAAGCTGATTACAGAAAGCGTTTCCATCCCTACCATCGGCATTGGCGCAGGTGCGGACTGCGATGGTCAGGTTTTGGTTTATCAGGATATGCTTGCGCTTTTCTCCGATTTTAAGCCGAAATTTGTAAAGCATTTTGCAAACGCAGGCGAAGTGATGAAGCAGGGCTTTACGGATTATATCAAAGAGGTTAAGGAAGGCACCTTCCCTGCCGCAGAGCATACCTTTAAAATCGCAGATGACATTATCAATAAATTGTACTAATACGGAGGCAAACCATGAAAATCGTAAAAACTATCTCAGAAGTCAGAGCAGCAGTGAAGGCATGGAGAGCCGAGGGGCTTTCCGTTGGATTAGTTCCCACAATGGGCTTTCTTCACGAAGGACACAAGAGCTTGATCGACAGAGCGGTAAAGGAAAATGACAGAGTTGTTGTAAGTGACTTTGTAAACCCCACACAGTTCGGGCCTACAGAGGATCTGGCAAGCTACCCCAGAGATTTGGAACGCGATGCCACACTTTGCGAAAACGCAGGCGCTGCGCTTCTTTTTAACCCCGAACCCTCCGAAATGTACGCAGAGGATGCGTGTACCTTTGTGGATATGAGCGGACTGACAGGCGAGCTTTGCGGCAAGAGCAGACCCATTCACTTCCGTGGCGTTTGCACCGTTGTTTCCAAGCTGTTCCACATCGTAGCACCCGACCGTGCTTATTTCGGGCAGAAGGATGCACAGCAGCTTTCCGTTATCCGCCGCATGGTGCGTGATTTGAATTTTGATATTGAAATCATCGGCTGCCCTATTGTGCGTGAAGCAGACGGTCTGGCAAAAAGCTCCAGAAATACATACCTGAATGCAGAAGAACGCAAGGCCGCTCTGGTGCTGAGTCAGGCAGTGAAGCTGGGGCAGAAGCTGGCAGCAGATGGCGAAGCATCCGCAGATGCCATCACAACAGCTATGAAGGAATTGATTGAAAAAGAGCCTCTGGCACGCATTGATTATGTAAAAGCAGTGGATGCCGTTTCCGTTGAGCCTGTCAGCAAAATGCAGCCGCCCGTATTGGTTGCCATGGCGGTTTATATCGGCAAAACCAGATTGATTGATAACTTTATTTACGAAGGGTAAGGAGAAAACGATATGTATTTGAATATGTTAAAGGGAAAAATTCACAGAGCGACTGTCGTACAGGCAGAATTGGATTATGTTGGCAGCATTACCGTTGATTCCGATTTGCTTGCCGCGGCAGGGATTCTGGAATATGAAAAGGTGCAGATTGTAGATATCAACAACGGAGAACGCTTTGAAACCTACACCATCGCAGGCGAAGCAGGCAGCGGCATGATTTGTCTGAACGGTGCGGCGGCGCGCTGTGTGCAAAAGGGTGATAAAATCATTCTGATGTGCTATTGCCAGATGACACCTGAGGAGGCGGCTGTGAATCCGCCGAAGGTTGTTTTCGTGGATGAGGAAAATAAAATCAGCCGTGTTTCCAGATATGAAAAGCACGGACGCTTGGAGGATATGTAATCCCGATAAGCGAAAAGAGGTCTGTACCAAAGGATACAGACCTCTTTTGCATTTCCTCTTATTTTTTGAGGGCAGGCAGTGCCGCAAAGCCTTCCTCCGCCTGTGCCACTGTCTTCTGAATAATTTCCTCTGCCATGCGCCGCAAATCCATTTGCATCACCGCCGCAATTACGCCCTTTCTCTGCTCCTGCGGCACATCGTACAGCTTGAGCGAACATTCCAGAAAGCGAGAAATTTTCGCTTCCATGGTAAAATAAACATCGCACGGCATTGCCATGAAACCCCGCATGATGCTTGCCGATGCAATTTCCATTTCGTAGAAATCCTTCAATTCCAAATCGGGCATATATTTCCCGAAAATGGACTGCAGCCGCCCTGCCATGCTCTGATAGATATACGCCGAGGTGGTCGGCAGGGAATACCCCACCACATACAGCTCACGCAGCGGTTCTGTCAGCTCCGCAATATGCAGCTGCAACGATGTTTCCACCGCATAGAGAAGCACCGGGTCCTCGATGCCGCTATGCTGCTCCGCCAAGGCAAACTGTCCCCCGAACATCCGCCGCACCAGCTCCAGCAGCAGTGCCTCCTTGCTCGCAAATGCCCGAAAGAAAGAGCTTTGTGTCATGCCTGCCGCCTTTGCAATTTTTGCCGTTGTGGTTTTTTCGTAGCCGCTTTCCAGAAACAGTGCTACTGCCGCACGCAGCATTTTCTGTTGCGTAAGCAAGCCATTCGTTTGTTTTCCTCTTGGAGACAAAATCATACCCCTCTTTCCGTTTTACCTGTGATTATAATCACATTTTATCATCTATTTCACTCCGCCGCAAGGGCAAACGCGCCGAAATACGCTTTTTGGAAAAGCAAAATACCCTCCCTGCTGTTTGGCAAAGAGGGTATCTGTCAAAATTTTATTTTGTAATGGTTACTGTTTTTTCGGCTTCATTCCATGCCACCTGTGCGCCAAGGGTTTCGGAAACGAACCGCAGGGGCAGATAGGTTCTGCCGTTTTCCACGAATGCCGCGGCATCCAGCTTCACAGCCGTGCCATTGACATACGCCGTATCCGCGCCGATGGTAATGAGAATGACATCTGCGCCCTTCTGAATGGTGACGCGCTGCAGCTCGCCGTTCCATGTTACGGTTCCGCCAAGGCTTTCCGCCACAATACGAATCGGGAGCATGGTTCTATCGTTCACGATTTTCGGGGCAACGTCATTTTTGATTTCTCTGCCGAAAACAGAAATCTTCCGACTGCCAATCGTGAGGATAATTTCGTTATTTTCTTTCCATTTTGCGTAAAGCGTGCTATTCGCGGTCAGCTCTGCGCTGAAATCAAAGGGCTTGGTCAGCTTGCTGTCGCTATACCAGCCGACGAAAATATAGCCCTCTTTTGTCGGGTCGGCAGGTCTTTCGATTTTGCCGTTTTTATCCGTTTTTACCTTATCGACCGCACTGCCGCCGTTTGTATCGAACTGCGCGGTATAGGTCTGGGTTGTTGCGCCGCTACTGCTGCTGCGCTTTTTCGTCAGCACAAGCCCTTCGGGAATCTCGCAGGCAAAGGGGTTGATATCGCCATCTGCCGCACGGGTGATTTTCACATCGTATGTCCCTGCGGTATTGGGAACGGCACTCATCCATTCGCCTGTTGTATCATGCAGACGATATTCCTTTGTAAATTCAATACTTTCGTTAAGCGTTCCCTCAGAAGTCACCTTTACCACAAAGCCGTTGCCGATATTTCTGGTGGTGAAGTGCTGTGGTGTTTCGTCGATGGTAAGGTCTTTGCTCGGCAGGGTGGGCAGGTCGGGATAAGTACCCTTTTGCAAAGAAGGCAGCTTACCTGCTTCTGTGGGAATATACCAAATAGCTTTATCAAAGCCCGTCCAAGCAAATACTTCGCCCTTCTGCACATCCGTCATAACTCTGCCATTGGAAATATAAACATCCGCACCAATTACGTCGTTCCCTGCACCGCCTGTCGGATAGGCTGGTTTGCCGTTAATCACAAGCTTGGTTCTGTTGTAGCTGTGGTTGTTTATTAAGTTTATGTTATCTCTTACTCCCCCTGCAATGCGGTTTACAGAGTTGATGCCTGCTGTCACGCTTTCTGCCAGAGAAACGCAGTTTTTGATTGTGGTAGAGGAACCAGAAGTACTATCCATCACGCCGGCAATGCCGCCTGCATAATTCTTTGCCAAAACATCGCCGCCGTAATAGCAGTTTTCTATGGTAAGATTATAAGTACCTCCTGCAATGCCGCCTGCAATCCTATCTCTTGCTGTTACATCTGCCAAGGCATAGCAGTTTTTGATTGTACCAACGCCCTTTCCAGCAATGCCGCCTACTTTTTGCAAGCCTTCTACCTTTCCTCTTGCAAAGCAGCCGCTGACTTCGCATTCGGCTGATGTTTCCCCGACAATGCCGCCTACACAATCGCTTTCTCCCATTACACTGCCTTGGAAGGAGCAATTCAAAATCTTCGTTTTTACATCTACACCCCCCACAATGCCGCCTACATAGTTATATCCGTTGACGTTCCCTGTGATATTGCAGTTTTGGATGGTTGCGTCCTCTACCTTTCCGAATAAACCGACATGATTACTATCTTCTGTTGTCGTAAGATTCGTAATCTTGTATCCGTCTCCGTCATAATTCCCCTTAAAAACAGATATTTCCCATGTTGAAGGATGTTCAATTACTGTTCCGCCGATGGGGGTCCAATTTGGTTCGTTCTCCAAGTCAATGTTTGCGGTCTGCTTGAAGTATTTGCCTTCGTATTTTTCGCCGCCGTTTACCTTTTTCGCCAGCAGCTTCAAATCCTCTGCATCTTTAATGAGATAAGGGTTTGTTTTTATACCAAAGCCATCAAAACCAACGCCTGTCATGCATTTCGGCAGTTCCGAAAACTGCGTGCCGCCTACGTTTTTCAATATCGGCAAGCCGTCTTCTGTGAATTTCCATGCGGAATCATTCTTAAAAATTTCAGAGAACTGCTCGGAAAGTTTTCCGCCTGCATAGGTAAGGTCTTCACCATTTACCCCTGCTGCGCCATCAGCAGGAACGGGATTGCCATTTATTGTTGTGCCGTCCCAAGCGTAGTTATTTGTTAATGTTGCATTATAATTATACCCTGCAATGCGGTTTACATAGTCGCTGCCCGACACGCTTTCTGCCAGAGAAACGCAATTTTGGATTGTGCCTCTCCATGCAGTTCCGGCAATGCCGCCTGCATAATTTTTTGCGGATACCTCCCCGCTGTAATAGCAATTTTCTATGGTGACACCGTAAGCATATCCGGCAATGCCGCCTGCATTGACTCCTGTTGCAGTTGCTGTTGCAGTTGCTGTTACATTTGCCAAGGCGTAGCAGTTTTTGATTGTGCCAACGCCATATCCGGCGATACCGCCTACCTCCTTATCACCTGTCACTGTCCCTGTTACAAAGCAGCCGCTGACTTCACCTCCGCCTGACATATATCCTACAATGCCGCCTCTTCCCTCACCTTTTCCCTTCACATTGCCTTGGAAGGAGCAATTCAAAATCTTCGTATTTGCATCTGCATACCCAACAATGCCGCCTGTATAGTTATATCCATTGATTTTCCCTGTGACATTGCAGCTTTTGATGACAGCACCTTCCGTATGGCCGAATAAGCCGGCATACTGTCCGCCGTTGGATATTTTAAGATTGGTAATCTGATACCCATCGCCATCAAATGTTCCTTGAAAAGGTCTTACTTCTTCGCCCTGCAATGTTCCGATGGGGGTCCATTCTTCATTCTTCAAGTCAATGTTTGCGGTCAGCTTGAAGTGTTTGCCTTCGTAGGCTTCGCCGCCGTTTACCTTTTCCGCCAGCTTCTTCAAATCATCCACATTCTGAATCTTATAAGGGTTTGCCGCTGTGCCTTTCCCTTCAAAATCCGCAGCTTCATTTCCGGATACCGCTGTGCTGTTTTCTCCTTCCATCAGCAGAGAAATTCCTTTCAGCAGCTCTTTCTTGCTTTCCTCCTGCGGCTCGATTTTCTCGTCAGACTGCTCCTGCAATTCCTCTTTTTCTTCTTTTTCTTCTTTCAGTTCCTCTTTTTCTTCTTTTTCCTCTTTTTCTTCTTTCGGTTCCTCTTTCAGTTCCTCCTGCTGTTCCTCTTTCAGTTCCTCCTGCTGTTCCTCCTTGATTTCCTCAAGCATTTTTTCCTGCACGAACTCCTCCTGCGCCACGGCACGCATCGGCACCGCCGTTACCGCAAGGCACACTGCCGCCGCAATGCTTATCCATTTCTTCCAATTCATATTACCCCTCCTTCATGCGCTTTTGCGGACTACGGCAAAGCCCCCATATCATCCGCAAAAATTTCACTTGTGATTATAATCACATGGTATCATATCTGCTTTTTCTCCGCAAGGAAAAATAAGGTAAATTTTTCTTTTTGGAGAAAATAGACAAAACCAAGGGTGCGCCCAAATGGGAAAAGCGGCTGAGGCGGAAATATTCGCCCCTTTGCCGGAATACACTTAAAAAAGGGGGGATTTTTATGGAAAAAGCACCTTGCCGCAGTATTTTCAAAAACGGAACAGACCGCACCACGCAGGCAGAGGTTACACGAATCTGGGCAGTTCTCATCAATCAGGCAGAAAAGGCAAGCACCATCCTCGCGAGGGAAAACGCATAGCATGAAAAGGGAAAGAGCCGCCATTTACTGCCGCCTATCGGAGGAGGACAAGGGCAAGGGCTCCACCGAAAACGACAGCAACAGCATACAAAACCAACGCGCCCTGCTGACGGAATATGCCCATTCCCACGGCTGGGAAATCTACGAAATCTACATTGATGATGACTACAGCGGCGCAGACCGCAGCCGCCCTGCCTTCAAGCGCATGCTGCACGCCGCCGAGGAGAAAAGGTTTGACATCATCCTCTGCAAAACACAATCCCGTTTCAGCAGGGAATTAGAGGTGGTGGAACGATACATCAACCGCCTATTTCCGCAATGGGGCATCCGCTTTCTGAGTTTGGTGGACAATGCCGATTCCGCAAACGAGGATAATCTGCTTCTGCGGCAAATCAACGGCATTATGGATGAGCATTATCTGGCGGAGCTATCCAAAAATATCCGCAGTGTGCTGACGCACCGCAGAAAAAACGGCTTTCACATCGGCTCCTTTGCGCTCTATGGCTACAGAAAGAATCCCGACCGAAGGGGACATCTGCTGATTGACGAGGAGGCGGCGGCAGTGGTGCGTGAGGTTTTCACGCTTTTCTCGCAGGGCTACGGCAAGACCGCCATCGCGCGCATGCTCAACGAAAGAGGGATTCCAAATCCAACGGAATATAAACGCTTACAGGGGATTCGCTATCGGCAGCCGAAGGGCAAGGGCAGTACGCTCTGGAAATATTTCGCTATCTCCAATATGCTGACAAATGAAATCTACATCGGCAACATGGTGCAGGGAAAATACGGCAGTGTTTCCTACAAAACCAAGCAAAACAAGCCGCGCCCCAAGGAAGAATGGATACGGACAGAGGGGACGCACGAGCCGATTATCGAACAGGAATTATGGGAGCGCGTGCAGAAAATGCTTGCCGAAAGGGCAAAGCCCTTTCCATCCGGAGCAATCGGGCTGTTTGCGCGTAAGGCACGCTGTGCGGAATGTGGCTACACGCTGCGTTCCTCGAAAACCAAGGGGAACTATTATCTGCAATGCCCCAATCATCACATTTCCAAGGAGAGCTGCAGGGGGGCGTTTATTTCTGTGGAGCGGCTGGAGCGGATGGTTTTGCAGGAATTACATACGATTTCCGATGCCTATCTGAATTGGGAGGAGCTGGAACGACAGCTTGATTTTTGCAGTCATTTAAAGGAGCAGAGGGCTTCTTTGCAGAAAAGCATCCACACCCATGAGAAAAAAATTGAGGAAGCTCATAAGGCAGTGCGGGAGCTGTATCCGGATAAGGTGCGCGGTGTTCTCTCCGAAGCGGAATATCTCGATTTATCGAAGCATTTTTCAGCGGAACTACAGCAGCAGGAGCGGCTGATTGCGGACGCAGAGCGGAAAATCATCGACCTTGACGCACGCATTGCCGCAGGGGATAACCGCCGCGCCATCATTGAAAAATACATCAACCCGACGCACCTGACAAGGGAAATGGTCGAAATTCTGATTGATTCTATTTCTGTCGGCAGACGGATTGCAGGGACAAGGGAGGTTCCCATCACCATATACTGGCGCTTCTGAAAAATGGGCGAAAGCAGTGCCGCCCGAAAATTCTGTAGCAAATCTGACAAAATCTGTAAAACACTATTCCTTTTTGTCTTTTTATATGTTAGAATGTATTCACGATATTATTTTTGAATACAAATACAAAGGAGGTACTATTATGGTCTATATCGAATCCCCCAGCACAAATCCTGCTTTTAATCTGGCTCTGGAGCAATATGTTTTCGACCGAATGGACAGAAGTCAGGAATACTTCATGCTTTGGCAGAACGATAACACCGTTGTCATCGGTAAAAATCAGAACGCCTTTGCAGAGGTCAATCAAAAGGTTGCCGATGCAAAGCATATCTCCGTTGTCCGTCGACTTTCCGGCGGCGGTGCCGTATATCATGATTTGGGGAATCTGAACTTCACATTTATTCTCGATGCAAAGGATGCAACCGATCTGGATATTCGTCTGTTCTGTCAGCCGATTGCAGAGCTGTTGCGTTCTCTCAACGTGCCTGCTGAGGTCAACGGCAGAAACGATATCAGCATTGAAGGGAAAAAATTTTCCGGCAATTCCCAGTATCTGAAGCAGGGCCGCATCATGCACCACGGCACGTTGATGTTTCATTCAGACCTTTCCGTTGTTGCAGATGTGCTGAATGTTTCCGCAGATAAATTCCAGTCAAAGGCTGCAAAATCCGTAAAAGCAAGAGTAACAAACATTGCGCCTTATCTGCCTGAGGGCTTTACGCTGGCACAATTCAAGGCTCTTCTCTTAAAATACATTTTGAAAGAAGAAAATGTTCAGCCCTATGTATTCTCCGCAGAGGAGCTGGCTGAAATCGAAAAAATCAAAAAGGAACGCTATGATAAGTGGGAATGGAATTACGGCTTTTCTCCCTCCTACAGCGTAGAAAAGAGCCGCCGCTTTGAGGGCTGCGGAAAAATCGAGGTACACATGAATACGGAGGACGGCAGCATTACCGATTTGCAGTTCTTCGGCGATTTCTTCGGCGTAAAGGACTCTGCCGACCTTGCCAAGGCTTTGATTGGCACGAAGCTGGAGCGGCAGGCTCTGGAAAGCCGCCTTGCCGATTTCGATATCGCACAGTATTTCCATGGACTGGAGAAGAATGATTTCCTCAATCTTCTGCTGCAAAGTGAATAATATGATTTGCCGCCTTTGAGGCGGCTTTTTTATTTGGGTATCCCCAAATTTTGCAAAAGAAAATGCCCCGACCGATACGAAATCAGCCGAGGCATCTTCTTTTATTATAGTTATATGTCTAAAGTAACAACTTAAAAGGGATGCGGCTATGGGCTCAGCACAGCCGCAAAAAAGAGTTATGAAGGAGATTTTGTCTTGCTAAATCCTGCTCCCTCTTTAGAGGGGAGGGGCGGCTGCAAATCCGACTCCACAGCCGCTGTGTATCTCAAAAGTGAACACCTATGTTCATCAAGCTTTTGTTTATCCTTTGTTTTTTTGTATTTATACTGTTGATTTTTATTTATTGGGAATATGAATTGCTCTTTTCTCTGCTGCCAGAGCCGCTTCTCTCACCGCTTCGGTTACGGTAGGATGTGCATGGATTGCCGCAATAATATCCTCTACGGTCGCTTCCATACCGATGGCCAGCGCACATTCGCCAATCAGATCTGTTGCTCTGGGACCAAGAATATGTACCCCCAGAACCTCTTTATATTCTGTCCCGATGATGAATTTGATGCTGCCTACGCCGCCGTTCATAATCAGAGATTTGCCGTTTGCCATCAGAGGGAATTTGCCTACCTGATATGCAATGCCCATTTCCTTGGCTTTTTCTTCTGTCAGCCCAACGCCTGCAAATTCGGGGTCTGTATATACACAGGAGGGGTTGGTTGCACCATTATAAACCGCATTTTCTCCCAGTGCATTTTCCGCTGCCACTTCACCCTGTGCAGATGCAACGTGCGCCAGCATAACCTTGCCCAGACAGTCACCGATGGCATATACATTGGGTACATTTGTTTCCATTTTATCGTTGACTGTGATACGACCTCTGTCATTCGCAATGCCTGCCGCATCTAAATTCAAGGCTTCTGTGTCCGTTCTTCTGCCGACAGCAACCAGTACCTTTTCTGCTTCAAAGGGCTGCACCTTGCCGCCAATTTCCACATTCACCTTTGCGCCGACTGCCGCCGCTTCTACAGACTGCACCTTTGCGTCTGTCATAATCTTTACGCCTTTTGCCTCCATCAGCTTGCGCAGCTGTGCTGTCAGCTCGCCATCCATCATGGGCAGCAGCTTAGGTGCGGCTTCTACCACCGTTACCTCTGTACCGAATTTGGAGTACGCAGTTGCCAGTTCGATACCGATTACGCCACCGCCAATGACCAGAAGGCTTTTGGGAATTTCTTCAAAAGACAAAGCGCCTGTCGAATCTACGCAGTTTGCATTTTCCTTTACCCCGGGAATGGGAGGCACCGCGGGGACGGAGCCTGCTGCGATGATGATTTTATCAAATGTCATGTTTTCCTTTGTACCGTCCTTTTTCAGGACAGCCAGAGTATCCTTGGATGCGAAGGATGCTGTTCCCTCCACAACCTGAATCTTATTTGCCTTCATCAGACCGGTCACACCGCCTACCAGCTGTGCGGTAATGGCATTTTTCTTTGCCTGCACCTGTTTCCAGTCTACATTTTTCACTTCAATATGGATGCCGTATTCCGCCATTTCCTTTGCTTCTGTCAGCGCCTCTGCCGCATGCAGGATTGCCTTTGTGGGAATACAGCCGACATTCAAGCAGGTGCCACCCAATTTGTTCTTTTCAATCAGCGTTACCTTGCCGCCCAGCTGTGCCGCTCTGATGGCTGCCACATAACCGCCGGGGC
>OKXB01002034.1_pt1 | contig 17615 bp, 9 predicted proteins | sample 1601731 | NCBI WGS metagenome assembly OKXB01 (sample SAMN04414077, study PRJEB24778) | human gut metagenome | material: faecal | host: Homo sapiens | reverse complement strand
CCTAATGGTTTAGAAACCTGTCAGGGATTTTTGTTTTAATATTTTTATTTGATATTTTATTTATTTAAGATACTCTTCGCAACGCTTAATCCATTCGCAGATGCCTGCTGTAATCCTCTTGTTACAGATGCTCCGTCACCGATTGCGCGAAGTCCTTTGATATTAGTTTCAAAGTCTTTGTTTGTTAAGATCTTATTTGAATAAAATTTAACTTCTACACCGTAAAGAAGTGTCTCATCACTTGCCATACCTGGTGTTACTTCATCTAATGCATAGATCATCTCTTCGATGTCTTTCATGATTCGATATGGGAATACGAGTGAAAGATCTCCTGGAACAGCATCTTTTAATGTTGGTGTAATGTTATTTCTTACCAGACGTTCTTCGGTTGTTCTTCTTCCTCTCACAAAATCTCCAAATCTCTGTACTAAGATCTTGCCATCACAAAGCATATTGCTTAACTGTGCGATATGTTTTCCATATTGAATCGGCTCTTTAAATGGTTTTGTAAAGTTCTTAGATACTAGTAATGCAAAGTTTGTGTTGTTTGTCTTGTATTCGTCTGCTTTGTATGCATGACCATTTACCACTGCCAGACCATTTTCATAATATTCTGTTGCTACTTCCCCCGATGGATTGCTGCAGAATACGCGGACTTTATCATCAAATGTTGGCGTGTAATAAACAAGTTTTGCTTCATAAAGACTCTTATTTAATTCTTCCATGATCTCGTCTCGAACTTCTACACGGACTCCGACATCAACGGTTCCTACCTGTGTTTCAATGTCGTATTTTCTGCAGATTCCGCTTAGCCATTCAGATCCTTCTCGTCCTACGGCTGCTACGATCTCATCGGCTGTATATGTCTCACCTTTATCTGTGACAACACCCTTTGCAACCCCATCTTCAATGATGATATCTTTGACCATGGTATCAAAGATCATATCAACACCTTCATTTAATAAATGTTCCTGAAGTCTTGAGTAGATCTTGTACCCTTCTTCTGTTCCCAAATGTCTGATCGGACATTCAATCAGCTTCAAGTTTGCCTGAATTGCTTTCTTACGGATGCTTGCAATCTCTTCCGCTTCATCAATTCCGTATACTTTCTCATCAGCTCCGAATTTTAAATAAATGTCATCGGATTCTTTTAATAATGTAACAGTCTCATCATATCCTAAAATCTCCGGAAGATTTCCACCTACGTCCGGGGATAAAGATAATTTTCCATCGGAGAATGCTCCTGCTCCGGCAAATCCGGTCGTGATGGAACATGGCTGACAGCCTACACATACTTTTGTCTTTCTCTTCGGACACTGTCTGTTCTCAATACGGCGTCCTTTTTCAATCATTAAAATCTTCAGGTCTTTGTTGGCATGGATCAGTTCATATGCACAGAAAATACCGGAAGGACCTGCCCCAATAATAATCACATCATAATTTTTCATGTAGTTTTCTCCTTGTCAAAATGCCTTTTTTACAGTCTTTCTCTGCTGCAAAAGGGCGTTCTCATTCTGCCTGCTTTGCAAACTTTTTGAGTATAATAAACATTTTTTCTTTTGTCAATCCCATTCCGGGAAATTTATAAAAATTTAAGCTTCCACGATCAGATATCTGCCATCCGGGAGGGCAAAAACTTCGCTTGCCTCCTCCAGATCCCTGAGTGACATTCCCTCGATATCAGCCCCCTGATCTTCGAAATAAGCTTTTACCTCTTTCAGATTCATACAGACGACCGCCATGCAGTCCTCTAAAAATTCCTCTGCCTCTTCCATTGTCTCTGCCACTGGCTCCGGCAGAAGCTGTTCCTGATGTGCCAGAAAATATTCTAAACATGTCTCATCATATTGCATTTTATTTGCTCCTCTCCTCATATGTGTTGTTGATAATTTCTAAATTTTAATTTAGGATCTACGAGAATTTAGAAATCATCCAATCTACTATTTCATGCAGTTTACCATAGATAGGGATCGATTCCAAGCTTTTGCAGCTCCTTATAAATGCGTGCAACCGGAAGTCCGACCACATTATTGTAATCACCTTCAATCCCTTCAATATAAATGGCACATTTTCCCTGGATCCCATAGGCACCGGCTTTATCCATCGGCTCTCCAGTCGCCACATAACGGTCGATCTCAGGTTCCGACAACGGCTTCATGGTAACTTCTGTTTTCTCGTAAAAGGTATGTGCGCCCGCTCGTCCGTTTTTATCCAGAAACACAAACGTAACGCCTGTATACACGGCATGTTTTCTTCCCGACAGAAGTGTGAGCATCCGCTTTGCATCGGCTTCATCTTTCGGCTTTCCAAGGATGGTATCATCACATGCAACGACGGTGTCTGCCCCGATCACTAAGATATCCTGCGGTGTCATCAGTTCCCCATGTCCGCTCTCATATGTTTTTACCATTGCTGCGACCTCTGTCGCTTTCTGCTCGGAAAGCTCCATCACAACCTCCTCCGGCGCACTTTTCGAGATAACTTCCTCCCCTTTCGCCGGGCAGATTTCAAATTCCAGTCCGATCTGTTCTAACAATTCTTTTCTTCTCGGCGATGCCGAGGCAAGTATGATCTGTCCCATAAATTTCCTCACTTAACCGTTTACTTTTTCTTGACAAGACACCGTTTTTTGAAAAATGAAATGCCATAGCATAGAATCTGATCATAATCATCTTCATACTCCTTTGCATACAGACGTTCATCTATCTGTTGCAACGCAGTATTACATGTACTTTCCAATTTTTCCTGATTTTTCGTGTATTTTGCTTCAAAAATCGCAACACGTCCATTAACCGGATCATATACGACCACATCACTACGCCCTTCGCCATGCTCCTTATTCGAATCCACCATATATCCGGCACCTGTAAAGATTCCTGCAAGAAACGCATGATAAAAATCCTCTTTATAATCGTGATAACTGATTGTGCGTCGTAAAAGAATATTCATTTCTTTTGTCAGATTCACACTGTCACCATTCCACACTGCATCAAACAATAAAGTCCGATTCCATTTTCTGGTACTGTCATCAAACCACTGTATAACCGTCGTTTCAAATATATCCCTGATTTCTTCATTCGGTATCATAAGTGCAATCGCACCGTCAGGCAGCACCTCATCCGTTTGTTCATTCCGCGCTTTTGTGAGGTATCCTGTCAGATACAGCATACTCCACAGGTTATCCTCCGAAGAATGTAAATAATCGTAAGTCAGATTTTCATCCACACGCTGAACAATTGTTTCTCCAGCCATTAAATTTTCCAGCTTCTTCGTGATGCTGCTTCCTGAATGATCGATAAAAGAACGGATAATCGCATTATCGCTGGTATTTTTCCAATAACTGACCGGCTTAGCCTGTGGATTGTGCTGCAGCTCCAGCAGATAATTCATCACATCCCACGGACAATAAACATCAAAGTCACCAAAGTGATATCCGTCATACCATTTTCGGATATTTTCCGCCTGATCTTCTGTCTCTGCATCTGCTAAAATCTGATCCACCTCGCTCTGGACAAAGCCAAAGTATTCATTCAGGCGTGAATCTGTGATAGTGTCAGACACAAAATTATTGGTTCCTGTAAAAATACTTTCTTTAGCAATTTTCAGACATCCTGTGACAACCGCAAAACAAAGTGCCTGATTATCTTTCAAAGCCTGCAATAGTCCTTTCATGACATCTAACATCTCGTTGTAGTAACCATGCGCATTTGCCTTTGCAACCGGAACATCATACTCATCTATCAAAAGTACTACTGCCTTACCATAATGCTGCTGCATCATAGTCGTCAAAAGAACAAGACTGCTTTTCACTTCTTTTTCCGAACCACATCCATGCGCAATATTTGTAAACGTTTTCTTTTGAAACTCCGTTACATGACTGTCTTCAAGCAGATAAAGATGTTTGTTATACAGATCGGCAAACACCATTGTCAGCATATCATATGCACTTGTAAAGTTCAGACCATCCACCTGCCGGAATGATACGGAAACCGTCGGATATTGATTCATCCACTTGCTGCATAATTCACTCTGGCGTGCAATCTCAAGACCTTCAAATAGTTTCCGACTGTTTTTTCGAATATCAAAAAAGCTTTCTAGCATACTCATTCCGAGTGTTTTTCCAAATCGACGTGGTCGGGTGATCAACGTCACTTCTGCTTCTGTTTTCAGAAGTTCCTCGATCAGACCAGTTTTATCAACATAATAAAATCCATTATTGCGGATTTTTTCAAAATTAGAAATACCAACCGGGATGTTTAAGGCTTTCATTTTTGCGACTCCTTCCTCCGTTCTCATGATTTCTATGATACCATGAATCACTTATGCACACAAGAAAATATCGTCTGATTGCTCTATACGATCGCTCTATACGAAAATCACCGGAATCATTAAGACTCCAGTGATCTTCGTGCATACATTTATTCAATTGAAATCAGCTTTTCTAACCGGAACGAGTAGATCAGAATCTCCTTCACCTTCAGTTTCCGGGTGGCAAAAACCCGCTCCAACGCATCCGCATAAAGCTTTAACTGTGTCGCATAACGGTCAATCAGCTCCTGCGCAGTATCCACACGATCTGTCTTATAATCCAAGACTGTGATTCCGTCATCCTCAATCCAGAAAACATCAATGATTCCCTGAATTAAAGTTAAATCTTCCTCATGCATATGATTTTCCTGCGACACATTTTCTGACATGATTTCCTGTTGTGCATTTTCAGTCTGCGCTTCATTTTCTATCATCTGCGCACCTACTCCGAAACCATAGTTTTCCAGCTCTTCTTCCGTAAATCCCATGACAAATGGTTTCTCACGGTAAAGTGCTCCCCCGCGCTGTGCGAGAGCCATCCGCCTTCCTGTTTCCGAGGAAACAAAATCTGCCACAATCTGCTCTTTCACGAGTGCACGCATATCCGCAGTGATTTTCTCCTCTTTTTCCATAGCTTCCATCTGTTCATATACACTTTTTTCTGAGGCAAAATCGTAGCACTCCATGACGCGGTGCACTGCGGTTCCTCTCAACGCACCACGGTTTGCTGTATTTGATTTTATTTTCTGTTCTGCTTTACTTTCTGCTTCCTGCCCTGCATCCTGTGCCTTATTTTGTGCCTCCTGTTCCACACTTCCCTGTCTCTGGATAAAAAGAGGAATCGTTGGTGTCACAGGTTCTTCCAAAAATGCCGGGATGGTCTCCTCCTGCTCTGCCTCAAATTTTTCACGCATTGCACGATGCTTTAATTCAGACACGGAATATTTGTTTTTCCGCAAAATATCTGTCTGATATGGATAACGCTGCGAAAACCGCTGCTTCAACTGCCCGACCAGCTGTGGATCCGCCGCTTTGATCTCCCCGATCCGCTCTGTCAGGTTTTCATTTTGCTCTAACTGGTTTTCCACTTCGTCTAAGACAAGCTCTGCCGCTTCCACGATCCGAACCGGGTATTTGTCCCCATAGGAAAGCACTGCCGGAAGTATCCAGTCCAGATAACCGGAAGCCCCTTCTCTTGTAAGGTAGGAAAGCGGTCTGTCTGCTGCTTTCGAAAGATTCGCCTGCTGTCTGTAAAATTCCAGTTTTTCGGCTGCATCTTTTAAGGTTCCGGTGAGAATGAGCTTTTCTTTTGCACGGGTTAAGGCAACGTAAAGTACACGAAGTTCCTCGCCGAGATTTTCCAACTCGATCTGCTTTGCAATCGCCTTCTTTGCGATAGTCGGTGATTTGATACGCTTTTTTCCGTCCATGTAGTCAAGACCGATGCCGAGTTCCGGGTGAAGTACCATTTTGCTCCGCGTGTCCTGCTTATTGAAATTTTTGCCCATTCCGCTCACGATCACAATCGGAAACTCAAGACCTTTGCTCTTATGGATACTCATGATTCGGACAACGTCCTCGTTCTCCCCGACCATGTCTGCCTCACCGAAATCCACATCATATTTTTGCAGCTCATCGATATAACGCACAAAATGAAACAGTCCTTTGTAACTCGTCTTTTCGTAGGCTGCGGCTTTTTCCAAAAGCATGTTTAAATTCGCTGTTCTTCTGCTTCCTGCCGGCATTGCCGCCACATAATGACCGTATCCGGTCTCGCGCAGGATGATCTCGATCAGCTCATGGATCGGAGTGTCCGGGACGAGCTGCCGTAATTGCCTGTATTTTTTGTAAAATTTGAGCAATTTCCGGTGAGCGGTTGTCTCTATATCATCTTCTTTTTTCCCGTCCGCGTTTCTTCCCTGCTTCTGATCTGCCTCTGAATCTGCCTCTGAATCTGAAATTTCTTTTTGCCCGTCCTCTTCATAAAGTCCTTCTGCCAGTTCGAGCACCGCTTCATGAAAAGGCACACTGCCATCTTCAAGCCTTAACACCGCAAGCTCCTCATCAGTAAGCCCAGCCATCGGAGAGCGGAGCACTGCCGCCATCGGAATATCCTGTCTTGGGTTATCCAAAAGCCTCAGCATGGACAGTACTGTCTGCACTTCCACCGTGGAAAAATATCCGGTCGAAGAAACCGTGTGCGCCGGGATTCCATTCTCGTTCAACACTTCCACAAGGGAATCCGCCCAGCCGGACAGACTGCGGAGCAAAATTACAATATCGGAGTAACGTGCCGCCCGAAGTGTTCCGGCTGCCTTGTCCGTGACCGGCTGCGTTTTCATCAGATGCTTGATCTCTTCTGCCACAATTTTCGCTTCCAGTGTCTTTTTATCCGTAAGTTCGGTGTCCTCCAATAATTCGTCGTTGCTGTCTGCAAGCAGGATCTCCGGGATGAAGTCCGCGCTGACAGGATAGCTTGCCCCCGGATACAGTGCAGCCTCCGCGTCATACTCCACATTTCCAAGACTCCGCGCCATAATTTTATAAAAAATATCGTTTGTGCAGGTTAAGACTTCCTCTCTGCTTCGAAAGTTTTTGTGCAGGTCAATACGCTGCGTGGTGCTCTCTTCCAGCGAATAGGAATCGTATTTTTTCATGAAAAGCTCCGGTCTTGCGAGACGGAACCGGTAGATACTCTGCTTTACATCCCCGACCATGAAAATATTATTTTCCCCGCGCTCCTCTCTGGAAATAGAGCGGAGCAGTGTCTCCTGCACTTCGTTGCTGTCCTGATACTCGTCGATCATGATCTCCTCAAAGGTATCCCGGAACTCTTCCGCAGTCTTTTTCGCCTTCTCCGTCTCCTCATCCACAAGGATCTGCAATGCAAAATGTTCCACATCATGGAAATCCACCAGATTTTTCCGGCGTTTTGCGGCTGCAAACTCATCTGCAAACTGCTTTGTGAGACGGACAACCTCCTCTAACATCGGCTCCGTGCGCTCTAACTGCTCGATCATCATCTCCGGCGAACAGAAAAAATATTGTTTGCAGAGTTTTTTCACCACATCCTTTGCCTGCTCCCTGAGACTTTTCACCAGTTCTAATTTATCGGGATCTCCCTCAAACCCTCTGCTGCTCGCAAGTCTGTCATATTTGATATCCGAAAGTGCCCCGGACAGTTCACAGAAAGAGGTTAGTCTTGACAAACCCTCATATTTTTCCAGATCACTCTGCACTGCTTTCTCGTACATATCCGGTCCGTCATCCTGCTGTGTAATTGCAAGCGCCTGCTTTAAGAGCTGTTCACAGTCTTTTAAGACAAAACAGATATTTTCCGTGAGCGGAGCAAGCCATTCTGCACGGTCTAACTCCTCCCTGTTTTCGATGCGGTAGATCCCCACAAAGGAATCCAGCCATTTTTCCGGCCACGGATAACTTCTGGAAAACTCATATAACTGAAGGATCATCTCATTTAATGCAGCATCGGTTCTTCCCGAAGCATAGCCCTCCACAAAATCGGAAAATGCTTCCGAAGGCTCTTCATAGTTTTGCTCCAAAACTCTGCCAAGAACATCCTCGCGCAGTAATTTTAACTCACCCTCATCCCCGATACGGAAATTCGGTTCCAGATCGATCTCATGAAAATGATTGCGCACCACATACAGACAGAAGCTGTCGATGGTCGTGATCTGTGCATTGTGAATCAAGGTCAGCTGCCTTAACAGATGCTCATTCCCCGGCTGTTCGTCTAACGCTTTCTCAATCGCATTTCCGATTCGCTCCCGCATCTCTGCCGCTGCCGCATTGGTAAACGTCACGATCAGCAGATGGTCAATGTCGACCGGATGATTTTTGTCTGTTATGATTTTCACGATCCGCTCTACTAAAACAGCGGTCTTTCCAGAACCTGCTGCCGCAGATACCAATATATTTCGATTTCTTAAGTCAATGACCTGCTGCTGCTCTGTGGTCCATGAAACTCCCATATTTCTCACTCCTGTTATTTACTGTTCCTGCTTTTCGTTTTCCATACGCTTTAATATCTCGTCCGCGCTGTCAAATTTTTCCAGTTTATGATAGGAATAACCCGGCATCCGGGTGTCAAAACCGCAGACGGTATGGTATGGACAGTAATCACAGCCACTTTTTCCGTCCAGCGAGTATGGATGAATCGAAATATCTCCGGCAAAGATTTTTTTCCCGGTCTCTTTGATTTTCTCCTGTACATAATCAGACATCACAGAAAAATCGTAAGTACTGGCAACCTTGGAAGTTGCTTTTAAGCTTCCGTCCGTTTTTTTTCCGATTGGGATGACCGAAGAATTTCCGGCAAAATCTGAATCCATCGCCTCATAGATTTCCGGATTATCGTTCACCAGACCATTTAATTTTAACTGCTCCAAAACGCTGTTTCGTATTTCTGCCTCTGTCTCATTTCCAAGTCCGTCTACTATCGGATTTTGAATGTGATAGTAGAAAATACCCGCCGGTTCCGCTTTTTTGCCCGGATGGCGTTTTTCCTCTAATTCTAATGCCGCATTCATATAGACCACAAGCTGTAATTGTAGTCCGTGATACAGATTGACGAGTGAAAAACTCGTGTTTCCCGATTTATAATCGATGATCTTCACATAAACTTTATCCGACGTCTCGTAAGTGTCCACACGGTCGATCCTGCCGAGCAGGTTCATTTTTTCCTCATCACTCAGCTGAAAACGGATGGCATCCAATTTATCTGCCCGCGAAAAGGACACCTCAAAATCACTCGGCACAAATTTTCCCTTCTGGATCTGGGTGGTAAGTGCCCACACCGTGCGCTTGATGGTCTGGCGCATCCGACCGGTCAGGTAACGGTTTCTCACGTTCTCAAACGCTCCGGCATTTTTGCACTCGGCAATCGCGTCATTCATGCTCTCCTCTATAAATGTCTCCTGCACATCCTCCGGGATGTTAAACCAGGTGTACTCTGATTTTTCCACACGTCTGGAAAAATGTTCAAGCGCATCATGGTAAATATTTCCCATGTCCACGCTTGCAAACTCTAAAAGCTGACGCTCCTTTAGGCGTAAACCGTAATTCAGATAATGCGCGTAGGCACACGCCGCAAAACGCTCCAGTCTTGTGACGCTGTTCTCCAACACGGTTCCATAAAGTGCCTGCGTCACTGCGTGGCTGATTGGCTCATCGCTGTGCACTTCGTAGGCAGTTTTTAAAAGTTTTTCCGTTTCCGGCTTCCACTCGGAATCTGTGAGGTAGAATTTTGAGAGAGCATTCCATAATTTTCTTTTTTCTACCTGAGAAAAATCAGATGCCCTGTCATTATCCTGCAGTCCCTCCAGGAAAAATGCCATGCTGCTCTTCGGCGTCATGATGCAGTCCGCAGAAGTTGTCTCCTCGATTTCCTCCACCGTTTTCTCCGGGAACATTTTTAAGAGCGTTCCAACAAAATACGACCTTCTAAGTGCTTTTCCGTCCGCATTCACTTTTGAAAAAGTCACATATAAAAAATCAGATGGCTTCGTCACATTCAGATATAGATAAAAGCGTTGGATGAACACTTTTTCACGCGCACCCGGTGCAAGTTCCAGATGACATGCCACCATTTTCTCACGTTCAAACTGCGAGATGATACCTCCGGCATTGCCCGCTTTCGGCACAACACCGTCATTGACACCGATGAAAAATAAGATTTTGATATGGTTCAATCTGGTTCGCTCGATGTCACCGATCGTCACTTTATCATTTCCCGGCGGGATCACGCCGACTCTTGCAGCCTCAAATCCGGCGTCTAAAATATCCGCATACTCTTTGACCGGAAGCACTTCGTCTCCCAGGAAGTCCACAACCTTATCAAACAGATCCATGACAATTTTGTAAATCTGGGCGTACTCTTTCGCCTTGACCTGATTGCCCTGACGCTCGAATTCGAGTTCTTTTTGTTTCAGTTTTTGCTCTATTTCTAATTTTTCAATCAATTCATACAACGCAGTGGTTCCGTCCCGCACGGTCTTTCCCTGGGCAAACGCTTCCGACAGCGGTGCAAAGAAGCCATAAATCTTTTCCCGCACCTCATTCATTTCTGTGAGGTTCTCTTTTTCCGTGTCGTCGAACACAAATGTCCACTGTTTTTCCCATTTTTTTCTGCCACGTATTCCCTTGGCAAGCACGTAGTTTTCCAGCAGATCGATCTGCTGCTCTGTGATATCGGTCAGACCGCAGCGCAGAAAACGGAACACGCTCTCATAAGAGAAATCAAGTTCCACCACCTCAAGCACCGCACGGATAAACTCGATAAAAGGATGAAACAGAATGGTGCTCGTCTGGTCGAGAAAGTACGGAATATCATACGCTGCAAAAATCTCATCCACATAGTTGTCGTAAAGACTGACGTCCCCGGTCACCACTGCGATATCCTTATAACAGTACTGTTTCTCACGCACAAATTTCGTGATCTCACGCGCCACAAAGTGAAGCTCTTCCCTCGGATTTTTAAGGCTCACGATCCGCAGTTCATCCTCCTTCTGCCGCCATTTATGATAATACGGTCGAAACAGATTCTGCTCCATGAAGTACAGGGATGGAGCATTTTTATATCTGTGATTTTTTCCATCGGATAACACAACAGGCTCCTCCACCGTGACATGAAGTTCCTCTGCCATTTTCATCAGCACCGAAACCGTCTTTTTACTCATGGAAAAAAGTTCCTGCTCGCCCCTGCAATGGTAAAAATCCTCGCCTGCATCCATCGTCACGGAGACAATGATACGCTCTGATAACACTAAAAGTTTCCTGAGAAGCTGATTCTGTATCGGTGTAAAACCGGTAAATTCGTCAAACACAATCACGCTGTCTTTTATAATATTCGAATCCTCTGCGACATCGCACAATAGCGATAACACTTCCTCAGAGGTGATATACTGCCCTTGCAGATATTCAGAAAAACTGTGATACATGACCGAGATATCCTGCATTTTCAGGCGCAATGTCTCCCCGACATCCTCCGTCTCCAAAAATGTATCCAATTTTTCTGGTGACACGTTATACTGCGTCAGCTCGGAAATGAGGGATTTCACCTCACTGATGTACCCCATCCGGTTTAAGTTACCGCCCAGCACACTTAAGTTTTTCTTCTGCTCCCCTGCAAGCTTGCGGAGCACCAGATTCTTTCCGGTCTCCTCCAACACGCGCAGGTTCTGTTTCCCAAGCTCGTCAAACACACGGTATGCAAGGCGCGCAAAACTCAACACATCCACGTTCATGATAGCATGTGACTTTTCAAGCCGCACAAGCTCGCGCTGTGTCTGCATGGTGAACTGCTCCGGCACAAGCACCAGATAATTTTTCTCCGGATGCTCTGCCGCCTCTTTTAGTATGTTTCTATATAAATAGGATGATTTTCCACTTCCTGAATTTCCGAAAATAAATTGCAGCGACATGTTTTTCCCTTACTTTTTTCAAATTCTAATTTTCGTTTTCTGTTCCTTTTCATAGTACATCATTCTGCCTTTTTTGACTAGAATAAAGTTCCCGGCTTATGATGTTTTCCATCAGAAAATTTCTCCAAAAGAATGGAACAAAAAAGCTGCCATACAATCCGGGAATTTCTCCTTTCAGTACGACAGCCGTAATCACTGATCTCTATTTCTGTGCTTTTGTCTTTTTCTTCCGGCAACCATTGATGTCATATTTTCTTTCATACTCATCAAAGTATGCCATGTAAGTGTCATTCTTTAACTCGCGGACACTCTTTAGATACTCATGGGTATCAAAGTCTGCTGCCTCAAGCTCGATCATGGCAACTGCGATATTTGAGCAGTGTGCTGCGATTCGTTCCAGGTTCGTCAGCAGATCATTAAACGCAAATCCCTGCTTCATCTCGCATTTTCCGGTGCGGAGTCTTGCGATATGACGCAGTTTCAGTTCATCGCAGAGGATACCGATCAGTTCGCGGAGTGGTTCTACTTTTGCCGCCATCTCAAGGTCATCCGCACAGAATGCATCCACCGCAAGACTGACACACTCTTTTACTGCATTCTCCAGCACATCCAGCTCATACTGTGCCTCATCCGAAAATGCAATTTTCTTCTCGTTCAGCTCCGCCGCAACCTCTGAGATATTCACCGCATGGTCGCCCAGACGTTCGAAATCACTCACTGTATGCAAAAACTTGGATACCTGCTTCGCCTGGCTTCCATTCATCTCATGCGTGGACATCTGCATCAGATAGGTTCCCAGCTTATCCTCATATTTATCGATCAGCGTTTCCTTTTCCTGTACCTTATTAAACTTTTCTGTCGAATACACAAGGAACAGGCTTAACGCGCGTAAAATATTCTTTCTTGCCTTCTTTGCCATGCCGTTCATCGCAAGATGGCTCTGTGTGATCGCAAGATCCGGGTAAGCAAGGAAACGCTCCTCGAGCAGATCGAAGTCTGCCTGATCCTCCTCGTCCTCCGGCGAATCTTTTACAACAAGATAAACAATTTTTTCAATCCATTTGATAAATGGAAGAAGTACTAAAATCGTTGCCGCACGGAAAACCGTGTTTAACAGTGCGATCAGTACCGGGCTCATGGTGGCATTCATAAATGGAAAATGCACCACTGCATTGACAGAATAGAATACAATTGACCAGAACAGCATGCCGAACAGATCGTTAAACAGATAGATCAGGGCTGTTCTCTTACCATTTTTGTTCGTTCCGATCGAGGAGAGCAGAACCGGACAGGCTGCGCCGACACCGATACCCATGGTAATAGGAAGCGCCGCTGCAAAAGTGATCGTTCCACTCATGGACAACGCCTGAAGAATACCGACTGAGGCAGATGCACTCTGCAATACCGCCGTAAATAAAATACCTGCCAGTATACCTGCCGCCGGATTTTTAAACATTGTCAATACATTCACAAAATGCTCATTATCTTTTAATGGTGCAACTGCCCCACTCATGGTCTGCATCCCCACCATCAGGATGGAGAACCCAAGCATAATGTCACCGACATTTTTAAAGCCGGATTTTTTTACAAACATTTTAAAGATAATACCAATGATCGCCACGATCGCTGAGATAGTCGCCGTGGACAGCAGCTGTGCAATCCCGTTCGAACCGTCAATGTACGACAGACACAAAATCCAGCCTGTCACACTCGTTCCGATGTTGGCTCCCATGATGATACCGATCGCCTGCGCAACCTTCATCATTCCGGAATTTACGAAGCCGACAACCATAACAGTCGTTGCGGAGGAGGACTGGATGATCGCTGTCACAGCAGTTCCAAGCAGCACTCCTTTCAACGGTGTGTTCGTCAGCTTATAAAGAACCAGCTCCAGCTTATTACCCGCTACTTTCTTCAGTCCGTCTCCCATCAGGGACATACCAAAAAGGAACAGTGCCACTCCGCTGAGCAGCGATAAAATAATAGTAAATGTTGTCATTTGTACTCCTAACCACGTTATACATCCTAACGTATCCCTGTCTGCAATTTTATTTACATACTTTTTACATAATTTTTACATTTAACCGACATTTCTTATTATACTGTACCTCATGGCAAAATCACAATCATTTTATTTCTATTTTAAAATTTTTTACATTTCGCCTAGGAAAATACCGTTTTCAGACAAAATTATTATCACTTTTTTATCTATTCTCATTTAGTGAGAGCAGATTCAGCCTTTTTTGTCTGCACCTCTCCGCTCAATCCCTGTTTTCTTATAGTATTCTGCCTTATCCTCATACATGCGCTTCTCAGCTTCCTGCAGAAGTTCATCCAGATGTGTGTCCGCCCTGTCCTGCCAGATCACTCCCACTGCGATATTTACGTCCTTCTCAGCTGTCAGACACTCTAACTGCCTTATGCGTTCCGCCAACGTGTCCTGATCGATCTGCGCGCACAATACAAGCAGCTCATCTCCCCCGATACGGAATACGCCGTAATCGCCAAACACCTGTTCCAGACATGCACCGGCTCTAAGGATCAGGTCATCCCCTGCCTTATGTCCCAGTGTGTCATTCACACCCTTTAAACCGGTAACGTCACAATAAACTACGCCAACGCTCTGCTCCGGATCGATCTGTCTCACATACTTTTCCATCGCAAAGCGGTTTCCAAGCTGAGTCAGCGCATCCTTATAGCTTAGATCTTCCAGACGCCTCATCAGATTCCTGCGTCTGATGCAGGACTTGAGAAAAGAACCCATGATCTGAAGCATATCCGACGTATATTCCAATGAAAATGCCGGAGGATTGTCAACTCCGTAAAAAGCAATGGTCTTTCCTGCATCGTAAATTGGCATGGCAACAATGGAATGGATATTCTGCCGCTTCAGATTCTCATATTGTAACGGGTCGCTCAGGCGCATCTCCTCAATATCCGATATCTGGACGTATTTGCCCTCCTCAAAAATGTGATACCAGTTCTCACAGATCTCCGGCGGAAGATTCTGGAGATTGTCGATCTCCGGTGGCACTCCCGGCGCCGTCCATTCATATGTATTATCATCCCTGCCATCTCTGTTCTTCTCAAAAATATATGTTCTCTCTCCGTTCAGCACTTTTCCGAGATATTCCAGAATAATACGGATCGTCTCGTCCGGCGACTCGACAGAAAGCGCATCCTTCAATGCCTCGTTGACAAAGGACTCCATATCCCTGTACTTCTGGATCATCTTGTCCTGTGAACGCTCCTCGCTGATATCTATACTGATCTCGATCCGGTACTTTTTATTTGTGACAGGATCTTCCACCAGGGTATCTTTCAACATCATGTATTTATCGATCACCGGATTATAATAACGCCACTCGACAAACTTTCCGGCACAAAGCCTGTCATTATTGCACATACCACAGGGAACAGAAGATTTCTGCAGCACCTCGTAGCACTTCATCCCTTTCACATCATCTATGGACTGTAATCCATACACCTCTAACAATTTGCGGTTCATATAAACAAGCTCATCTGTCTCTATGTCTGTTGCGTACACGTACTCATCCAGATTATCTAAAAACTTCCAGATAACTTCTATTTCGTTCATTCTTTATACTCCGTTTCATGCAGATATGAAATTTCTATAAAAATCTGTATAGTAAAATAGCACCTCCTGAGAGGTACTATCTCACCATACGCCATTATTATGCGGATTGCAAACAAACTCTTCCATAAACTTCTTTTTTTCACAGGGTTTTCCAAAAAAATACCCCTGAAGATAATCCGCCTGCAGTTCTTTCATCTTAAGATGCCAGTCTTCTTTTTCAATTCCTTCCACACAGATGCGGATGCCGATGCTGTGAACCATCTCAATGATCTTTTTAAACAGCTCGTAATCCCGTTCGCAGCTCATTGCCTTTGCTGTGAAATCCTTATCCATTTTCACATAGCCCGGATTCATGTCACTGATGCAGTGGAGATTGGAATATCCGGTTCCAAAATCATCGATCACGAACTGAATCCCATTTTCCTCAAGCACTTTCCTGAATTTACAAAAGACCGGTGTCATATCCATGAAGCCGCTTTCAGTCATTTCTATGCAGATGCGATCCGGCATCAGTCCATTGTCCCTGACCGCAGTGAGTATCTTGTCTGCAATCTTTCCATGCTCGATCTGATAACAGGAAATATTCACGTTCACACTGAATTCCGGTATATATTGCTGTATCTCACGGCACATTTTTGCTGCCTCATTTAACACAAACCTTCCCGCCGGAATGATCAGTCCTGTCTTTTCCAGAAGCGGTATAAACTCGACCGGAGACAGCCACTCCTTACCTTCCTCTGTCACCATGGTATACCGCATGAGTGCTTCTGCACCGATCACACGCCCAGAAACACAATCCACGATCGGCTGATAATATACTTCAAAGCCTTCACACCCGTTAGCGATGGAATTTCTCAGTGCACTTATGATTCTTCCATTCCGCTGGAATTTCTCGTAATCCTCCTGCCTGTAAAAATAGATGTTATTTTTTCCCATCCGTTTTGCCTTTTTCAGGGAAAATTCAAACTTTTTGCGGCATTCCTCGTAGCCTTCTGCCACAGTCGAGGCATCGATCACTCCTGCAGAAGCTGAAAATACAACTTCATATTTTTCAGAGATGATGAATTCGTCTATTTTCTCACCGATCTTTTTTTTGAGCTGTATGGCATCATCCATGGAAGTACTGTCAAGATCCACGATCACATACTGATCTGCGACCAGATGATAGAGTCGCTGATTTCCGGACAGGCACTCTTTCATACAGTCTGCAACACTTTTTAACACATAATCGCCATAATTGCTGCCATGTGTTTCATTCACCGTTGCAAAATCATCAATTCCAATATGCATAAGAAATCCGGTCGTCACAGGTTTCTTCTGTGACCGCAGATAAGCACAAAATTCCATTCCGCCTAAAAGCCCGGTCACATTATCAGCCCGCCGCTGGTTTCCGGTCTCATTCAGACATCCCACCAGATACCCCGGCTTCCCATCTTCATCATCAATCACTACTCCGCGGCAGTTGACCCATACCGGAAGCCCGTTTTTGTCGAGCCACCGGTAATGGATATCATGCACCTTTTCCTTTCCATCCATCACAGCCTGCATATGCTTTGCAAACATAGTGCGGTCTTCTTCGTAGACAACGGACATGATCTCCTGCTTTACATTCCTCACATGTGTCTCAGAAATCATAAACCGATCCAGGGCAGACTGGGAAATTTCCATCTTATTATTCTGGAGATCGATTACGTACAGGTAATCATCCATGCATTCCGCTATGATCTCCAATAAGATCTCTGCTGTCAGATCTCCTAATATTCCATATACATCCTTATTCATAACCAGAGAACCTTTCCTCTTTCTTTTGCGCTTATACTCCTGCGCATCCAATTGAATTTATCTGGTCTGATATTATTTTTCCGTCTTTGCAACTTTAAATCTGCGGATCATTGTACGTAAATTGTCTGCTTCGCTGCTCATCTCTTCACTTGCAGCCGCACATTCCTCTGAAGTAGCTGAATTCGTCTGTACCACATCATTGATCTGCTCGATTCCTTCATTGATCTGATGGATCTCTGCTGTCTGTGTCTCTAAGGTGTCTGCGATATTTGTCACTTCACTTGTGATCGTTTTTGAATTCTCTGCCACTTCCTCTAACTGTGCTGCTGTTTCCTTTGCAACTATCATACCTTTTTCAACAGCATTCACAGAGCGCTCGATCAGTGCCGCTGATTCCTTTGCCGCTTCTGCACTCTGATCTGCCAGGACATTTACCTGATTTGCAACTACTGCGAAACCTTTTCCTGCCTCACCGGCTCTTGCAGCCT
>OKXB01002024.1_pt1 | contig 17695 bp, 17 predicted proteins | sample 1601731 | NCBI WGS metagenome assembly OKXB01 (sample SAMN04414077, study PRJEB24778) | human gut metagenome | material: faecal | host: Homo sapiens | reverse complement strand
AAAATAACTTTTGATGAAGATTATATTTATATATATTTTAATAATAATAATAATAGTGAAATTATTAAAATAAATGTTCCTATCTATGATGTTGAATTTTTACTTAGCACTACTATAACTAAGGATAATAAAGTTAATTATTTAAGTGAAGAAACAAATACAAGAGTAATTGATCCATATAAGAAAGTTGTAGCTCTTACATTTGATGATGGCCCTAGTAAATATACTGGCGCTATTATTGATTTACTAAATGAAAATGACGCTAATGGTACATTTTTTGTACTTGGAAATAAAGTAAAATATTATAGTGACACTATTAATAAATCCATAAGTTATGGCAATGAAATTGGTAATCACTCTTATAATCATAAGTCATTAAATCATTTATCTAAAGAAGATTTTTTATATCAATTAAACACAACACAAAATATTATATATGAAGTATCGGGATATACTCCAAAATATTTAAGACCTACTTATGGTAATGTAAGTAAAAGCTTAAGAGAATATACCACATTAGAAATTGTTTTATGGAATGTTGATCCTGAAGATTGGAAATATAAAAATAGTAAAACAATTGCTAAAAGAGTATTAAATAAAGTAAAGGATGAATCAGTTGTACTTATGCATGATACTAAAGAACGAACACTAAATGCACTTAAAATAATTATTCCTGAATTAAAAAAACAAGGATATCAATTAGTCACCATTAGTGAATTAAAAGAAGTACAAGAAATAAGAAAAAAAACAGGATATAATTAATGAATACAACTGAAAAAGAATTAAAAGCAGTTAATGAACAAATTATTGCTACCATACTATTTTTAGGAACAATTATTATATCATTATCACTTTCTATAGATAGAAGACAAAAAATACTAAACAAAAAAGCCATATATAGTAATGAAAAAGCACAAAATATAGCAATTATTAATAGAATTATTGTTGTTTTTATAGTTTTAATATATTTACAGATAGATAAAGAAAATTTAGATATAACTAAAGAAAAACAAAATCAAACCAATTTAGCAAATCTACAAATAATTGCTGAACTTATAACTCTAATAGCAGCCTTAATTGCTCTTTATATAACATATAATAGTAAAACAGAAGATATTAGTATTGAAAATCCTGAAATATAAAAAATACGTTAGAATATTTAACGTATTTTATCATAAATTTTAAAGTGTCTTTTGACTTTTCAATTGATTTTTTATTTTATCACTAAATACCATCTTTGATATAAGATTACTTGATAAATCTAAACCATCAAGACTTTCAAGAGATGTTAAGTATATACTTCCACCTATTTTATCTGGTAATTTTAAGCCTTCGGAACTTGTTATGCTATTTAAATATAAACTTTCTCCTACTTTATCTGGCAACTTTAAACCTTCGGCACTAATTAATCCTCTTAAATCTAAATTACCTCCTATTTTATCGGGTAATTTTAAATCTTTCGCACCTGCTAGGCTATCTAACAATAAACCTCCTCCTATTTCAGTTGGCAATTCTAAGCCTTCGGCACTGGTTAGGCTATTTAAATATAAACTTCCTTCTATTTCGGTTGGTAACTCTAATCCTTTGGCACTTTTTAAGCCACTTAAAGATAAATATCCTCCTACTTTATCGGGCAATTTTAAGCCTTCGGCACTTGTTAGGTTGCTTAAATCTAAATAACCATAATGATATATTATATTTCCACTTAATGCTTCTTCTTTTGTTAAAGATATATTTTCTTCTTTACAATCAAATATTAAAACTAAATCCTTTCTTACGTTTCTGCCTTCTAATAATTCTTCTATTCTTGGATCTCTTTCATAACCAAAACCAGTTATTTCATCATCTATTTCATATAGAAATCTTAAATCGTTTTTTGTTAATTCCCCTTTATTTTGATATTTTGTATAGATATATGTAAGCATTTCCATATCTTTTACTTTTTTCTTATATTCATCTCTATCCGGAAATTCTTCTAATTTTTTATCTACTACTTTTTCCATATTGGCTTCTATATTTTGATCTTTACTAATTCCCCTTATTTCTGCTATTTGATCATCTTCCATTCTAATTGCTATTCGTGGTTTTGTATAATTTCCTTCTCTATCTTTTGTATAATATACATGAAAATCTCCACCATTTATATGATTACTAGCTGTTTTAATTCCTCCTGCTGTACACCATCCTGTTCCTTTTCCATTTATATCATTAAATAATATTTCTGGATTACTTCCCTTATTATATTTTTTCCATATCCCATCATCACTTTTAAATCCATCGTCTTTTACTGAATCTAGTTTTAAAATCGCATAAGAATATAATTTTGAAAAACTACCATTATTTATTAACTCATTTAATTTTTTATCATCAATACTTTCTTTGTTTAAAACTTTTACTAATTCAGAATATATTAATGATAATGCTTCTCTATTTAATTCAATAAATGGTTTTACGGTACTTTCTGTTCTTTTGGTATAACTATTTTTTTCTTTATCAAAAAAACCTAGTTTTAACATACCTTGAAAAACATAATATTTAAACCATGTTGGATACATATCTGTATCTTTACTAAAGAAATAATCTAGCCATGTGTCTAAAGAGGCTTTTTGTTCATTTATTATATGTTCTATTTCTTGCTTTTTAGTTTTTTCATCATATTTTACATGTCCATAACCTCTATCAAGAGCAATTTTTTCTTGCTTTCTAAAATAAGATTCTGGTACATTTTGTTCTTTTATTACATATTTTTTATAATAATACATTTTTATTAAACTTATTTTATTATGTTCAGATGCTCTCTTTGTTACATCTTCTAAACGTTGCATATATTTTTCTATTTTTTGATATTTATCATCTGATTTATTTGCTGTATGCACTACTATTTCTGATAAATGTAAGTCTTTATATACTTTATCTAAAAACTTTTCTTCTTGATAATTATTCATGTAACCACCCAAGTTAATTATACAATAAAAGTATATAAATACCAAATTTATATACTTTTATTTACAATATATTGTCATGTTTTAGATAAACCCTAATAACTCTAACAAATATTTTTTTATTACCCTAAAATAATTAGGTCATATAAAAATATAGTTGTTAAACTTTTAAAAAAACTTACATAATATATGTAAGTCTATTTTAATTTATCTATATATTCCTTGCAAGCAATATCTAAATCTATAACAATTTTATCAACTTCGTCAAAACTAGATAATCGTACACCACTAGCAAATACATGCCCACCACCACCAAATTTGGCAGCAACTTCATTTATGATTGGTCCCCTTGATCTAATTGACCCTCTTACGTTATTATTATTTTTATCATATGAAAAAATAGCCCATGAATAAACACCATCTATATGGTTAAAATTATTAACCATATTACCTGCTGTTGCAGCATCAACATTATATTCATTTAGAATTTCCTCATCTACTTTCATATATGCAAATCCATGCTCAGTAATAGTTAAATTATTTTCAATAAAACCTTGAAAACGTACTTCTTTTAATGGTCTTACATATAAATCTTCATATAATTTAGTAATTTCTATATTTGTTTCTTTAATTAATCTTGAAACATAGTCAAATGTTTTAGATGTTGTATAATAAAACATAAATCTACCCGTATCAGCAACTACACCTATAAATAATTTTTCAGCAATTTCTTTTGTCATTTTTAATTTTGTATTGAATGCTAGCTCAATTATCATTTGAGCAGCACTGCTTTCAGTACTATCAATCCATTCATAATTACAAAATTTTTCTACAAAAGGGTGATGATCAATTTTTATAGAATCAGCAAATTTATATCCACTTATTCCGTCAACTCTTTTATAATCTGGAGTATCAGTTACAATAAGTAATGCATGTTCATAAATAGTATCATCTACAGGTACATTTAAATTTCCCATATATTTAAATCTAGAGGCTGGACAACCAATTGCATATACTTTTTTGTTTGGAAATGTATTTAATATTAGGTCTCTTAATCCTATTTGACTTGCTAAGGCATCTGGATCTGGTCCTACATGTCTAGCAATGACAATCGTATCATATTTTTTTATTTTTTTATAAATTGTTCTATAATCCTTTTTACTCACAAGCCACACACTCTCTATTATTTCAAAAATTCATAAGTTTCTCTTGCCATCATAACTTCTTCATCTGTAGGTATAATGTAACAAGGTATCTTTGAATCATCTGTTGTTATTTTTACCTCTACTCCTGCCTTATTAATATTTTCTTCATCAATTTTTATTCCTAATACATCTAAGGCTTCTAATAATTTTCTTCTAAATAAAATAGCATTTTCTCCAACACCTGCTGTAATAACAATTGCATCACAGCCTTTCATTTCAAAATAGTATTTAGCAATATAATCAGTAATTCTTCTAATATACATTTTGAGTGCTAAGGTACACTTTGGATCATTATTATCATATCCTGCATTAACATCTCTAAAGTCACTTTTACCACCACTAAGTGCTAGTAATCCACTTTCTTTATTTAATGCATTATCTATTTCTTTTGGTGTCATGCCTGTCTTTTCCATAATATATGGAACTATGGTTGCATCTATATCACCAGAACGTGAGCCCATAATAAGACCTGCATTAGGAGTAAGTCCCATTGATGTATTTAAACATTTACCATTCATAACAGCAGAAATACTTGCTCCATTACCAATATGACAAGTAATTAATTTTGTATCAGTTCTACCAAGTATTTCATTCATACGCATTGATATATATTTATGACTAGTACCATGCGCACCATATCTTCTTACGCCATATTTTTCATACCATGAATAAGGTAGGGCATATAAGTAATTTTCCTCTGGCATTGTTTGATGAAATGCTGTATCAAAACAAACTGTTTGAATAGCACCTGGTACAACAGCCTTAGCAGCATTAATACCAACAATAGCAGCTGGATTATGAAGTGGTGCTAGAGATGCTAATTCATCTATTTTCTCAACAACATCATTGGTTGCCACAACAGTTCGATCAAAATATGATCCACCTTGAACAACTCTATGCCCAATTCCTTTTATTTCATCAAGAGATGACACTACTTTGTTTGATAAAAGTTCACTAACTAATATTTCAAATGCTTGTTTATGATCTTTTAGTTCAACATCATGTTGTATCTTTTCTCCATTAATTTTAATTGTATAAAAGCTGTTATTAATTCCAATTCTTTCAAAAGTTCCTGAAATTAAAACTTTTTCTTCTGGCATTTCATATGCACGAAATTTAAGTGACGAACTACCAGCATTTACTGATAATATTTTCATAAGTACCTCTTTCCTATATTTCATACTCTAAAATAGAGCAGTTTGGAATTTTCATTTCTAAAAAATTTGTTTTTTCATCATATCCCGTTATGATATAATGAAGTGCCCTTATTGTTGCTCCATGTGATACAACCAATACCGTTTTATCACTATATTTTTCCTTTATATCATTTAAGAAATCACTTGCCCTTGCAAACAAATCTTTAGCTGTTTCAACTCCATATTCATTCGAATTTAATTTAAAGTCATAATAATTATGTTTTCTATATAATTCGCTATCTTTGCCTTCTAAGCTACCAGCAGATCTTTCTATAATTCTTTTATCAATAATTATATCTAAACCGGTAATTATTTTAGCCGTTTCAATCGCTCTACTTAAAGGGCTTGAAAAACAAATATCTAATTTTACATTTTTTAATTTTTCTTTGGCATTAAAGGCTTGCATCTTACCTGTTTCATTTAAAGGAATATCAGTCATTCCTTGCATTAAATGTTTTAAATTCCAATCAGTTTGTCCATGCCTTACTAAAATTAATCTCATTAATTATCCTTATTTAGTGGTTTCATAAGTGGGAATAATATGCAATCTTTTATATTATCTGAATTTGTAAGTAGTTGCATTAACCTATCAATTCCCATACCCCAACCACTTATTGGTGGCATACCATATTCCATCGCATCTATATAGTCATAGTCCATACACATTGCTTCTTCATCTCCGGCTGCTTTTAATTCAGCTTGTTTTAATAATCTTCTTTCTTGTTCAATAGGATCAACTAATTCAGAATATGCATTAATAATCTCAGCACCATTTATAACAAGTTGAAAACGATCTGTAATATTTGGATTTTCATCATTTGCTCTTGCAAGTGGAGATAAACTAATAGGATGTTCCACTAGGAAAACAGGATTCACTAAATATGGACGAGCAACTTTTTTATATAGTTGATCAACTAAATTACCATATCCTAAATTTTCAAGTGGAGTTTCTGATTCTATTTCTATCTTATTTTCCTTTATCTTATTTAATAATAATTCTTTAGTATTATAAATATTAATATCAATATCTGAATACTTTAATAATAATTCTCTAAATGATACTACAGGCCAATTACCTGATAAATCAATATCTTTATCTCCTATTGTTATATTTAATGTACCAAAAGTTTTCTCAATGGTTGTCTGTAACAAGTTTTGTAAAAATATCATATTATCTTTATAATTAAGATAAGCACCATATCCTTCTATCATGGTAAAATCTTGTAAATGTGTTGCATCCATTCCTTCATTTCTAAAACAACGAGCTATTTCAAATACTTTTGTAAATCCTCCAACAACAGCTCTTTTTAAATATGTTTCTGGAGCAATTCTTAAATATAAATCAATATCTAAAGCATTATGATGTGTAATAAATGGTTTAGCAGTTGCTCCTGAAGCCTTATTATTTAAAATTGGTGTTTCTATTTCTATATAACCTTTTTCATCTAAGAAATTTCTAAGTTCTCTTATAAATTTACTACGTAATAAGAATTTCTTCTTTGATTCATCATTAGTAATTAAGTCAATATATCTATTACGATAAATTGTTTCAATATCTTCAAGGCCATGAAATTTTTCGGGTAATGGTTTTAGAGCCTTACCTAAAAACTCTATTTTATCAGCTCTAATTGTTTTTTCACCAGTATGTGTTGTAAATACTTCACCTACTACACCAATAAAATCACCTAAATCAAAGTTTTCCTTGAAATCTTGATAAGCTTCCTCACCTATCATATCTATTTTAACAGATATTTGAATTTTTCCTTCAATATCACCTATAGTAAGGAAAGACATTTTACCCATTTTACGCATTAAAACAATACGTCCTGCAACACTTACATTTGTAGTACCGTCTTCTAGCATACTAGCATCTTTAATGGAATAATTTGTTTCATATCTTTCAGGATATGGATTTTTAATATTTTCTAATTTTTTTCTTCTAACTAATTCTTGTTCTGTAAATTCTCTCATCTATAATCACCTCTAAATTACTTTTGTGCCACTTAATAAATCATGAACTGCTCTATGATCTGGTCTTTTAATAATAAATATAATACTTATAATTGTTAATATAGTTTCTAACGCATTAAGAAGCATATTAACTATATAATATGGAAAACCTGTTAAAATATATACTAATGAAAGTAATATAATTAATGATCCAAGCCCATCAATAATAAGAGCCCTAATAATTAATTGATTAAAGGTTAAAGTCCCTTCATTACTTATTATATTAATACCCATTACTCTTTTTCCAACTGTTTGACCATTCCAATAATATGGCAATATTACAAAATAGCCAACAAGTAAAAAACCATTTAAAACATTAAACATAATAATTTCTTTATCCATATCATGATTAATATCAGCCTGTTTATGAATATAAGTATCTAAATTTATTTCTTCATTAACAAATGAATCTGTTACATCATTTAATTCTTGACTTAATTTTTTATAATTACTACTTGTATTAAAAAAAATCGTTATGAATGAAAATGCTAAACTAACAATAATCATGTCTATTATATAGGCAAATGCTCTTTCCTTAAATTTGCTCATCTTCATTTTCCTTTCCATATTCATCAAGTATTTTCTCAATTTCATTATATGTTTTACACTCAAATATTTTTTTCTTTATCATATTACTACCATTTAATCCTTTTAAATACCAAGCAATAAACATACGCATCTCTAACATGGCAACTTTTTCTGGTTTAGTTTCAATTAAATATTGATAATGTTTTTTTATCATACTAAGTTTTTCTTGTTTAGATACCTTTTCTGGTAATTTACCTGATTCTAAATATTCAATAGTTTGTTTAATTAACCAAGGATTACCAAGAAGTCCTCGTCCTATCATAATAGCATCACAACCTGTTTCATCAAGCATCTTTTTAGCATCAAAGCATGTCTTTATATCACCATTACCAATAACAGGTATTTTAACGGCATCTTTTACCATTTTAATTACATGCCAGTCGGCATTACCATTATACTGTTGTGATCTTGTTCTTGGATGAACAGCAATAGCGCTTGCCCCTGCTTTTTCACACATTTTAGCAATCTCTACAGCATTTATACTATTACTATCCCAACCACTTCGTATTTTGACCGTAACAGGAATACTTACGCTTTCCCTAACAGCTTTTACTATTTCATAAACTTTTTCTGGATTTTTTAAAAGAGCACTACCTGCTTGATTTCTAAGTGCAACCTTAGGAACAGGACAACCCATATTAATATCAATAATATCTGGTTTCATTGTTTGCTCAATATATTTAGCGGCTTTAACAAATGATTCTTTATCACTACCAAATATTTGTTGAACTATAGGTCTTTCTTCATCTTTCATATAAAGCATATTAATGGTTTTTTCATTACCATAAGTAATGGCTTTATCACTAACCATTTCTGCATATACTAATCCAGCACCCATTTGTTTGATAATTGTTCGATAAGCACTATTAGATATACCTGCCATAGGGGCCATAACAACTTGGTTTTTAATTTCAACATTACCAATTTTCCACATAAAACCACCTATAAGCATTATACAGAATCTTTGCTTATATTTCAAGGTAAACAAACAATTTAAACACAATATTTACTATTAACAATCTTGTTCTATAAATTCATATGTATATACATTACCACTATTTTTATTTTCATCAATTAGTGCTACATTAACATATGAACATTTTGAAACTTTATTATTATTATTTAAATCAACAACTTCATTATCTAAATAACCATTATTATATAACTGTTCTATTGTTACCTTCACATTTTCTGTATTTCCACCACGTTTTGGTAACATATCTTTATTATCTATAGCCCAATTTTGAGCCGATAAAATAATTTGTTTCTTTTGACTTTCATTTAAATCTTTTTTAGCATTTTTAATAATACTATTAATTGGTATAGTTGCAAGGGCTGTAAGAATTGCTATTAAGACAATTACACCTGATAATTCAATTAATGTAAAACCTTTCTTATTCATAAGTTTCTCCTCTCATATTTTGACTTGATAATTATATTATATCATTATTTTTTATGGTTACATCCTTTTTTGTAATAAAATACAGAATTACCATCATAATGATAAATGGCATATGCATAACATAACGATATGATTGATGGTGTGCTGCTAATAATAAGGTTATATTATTAATAACACAGGGTAATAAAATTAATAAATATTTTGCTTTTTTTAAATATATTAAATAGAAACACAAAATAAATAAAATAAATGTATAAATTCCCGCTCTATAAAATAATGCATCAGTAATTTTATTGTTACCTAAAAATAATAATGATTTATGTAATAATCTTGTAACTATATTATCATTTCTTTTTAAATTATATGAACTAGCCCAATCATTTCCATATTCATCATATATTAAATGATATTTATATGTTGGGATATCATCACTACCGAAAATATTCCATAAAATATTTGTTCCATATAGTCTATCTTTTGTAAGTAAAAGAGGATGTCTAAAGACATTTTTCATATACAAATTCATAATTTTATTAATATCTAATTCTTTATAAAATAAACTACCATCGTTATAAAAAATTAATCTATCAATATTATATTTATCATATCCAACTTGCCATAAGCTTTTTTCCATAATAGATTCTAAATATGAACTATCATTATCATCTAATTTATCATTTACATACAAATAATCTAGTCCATGTAGCATCGTTGTTATAGTAAAATTCTCTGGTGTCTTATATACATCTAGTTTATATCTTAAATATTCTCTTGTACCAAGTAACGAAGAAATAATCAATATGGATATAATTATATGGCCTATTCTTTTATCTTTAATAAAGCTAACAAATAAACTAGCAAGAATAATAATAGAAATAAATAATCCATTATGTCTAAAGAAAATAAGAAGAACAAGTAAAAAACTAAATAAAATAATATTTAATTTATGTTTATAAAATAATTCTTTACTATCATAAAATTTTATTAAATAAAAGGTAACAGAAACTAAAACAATAACATAATCAACATCTTTAACAAGTGTCATTATATATACAATATTCACTGGATTAATAATAAATAAAAAGGTAATTAAGTAACAAATTTTAATTTTTAACCCTTTCTTATAAAGAAAATCTAATATCCAGGATAATAAAAAGGAAATAGAAAATATTCTTATATATATTAATCCACTATTAGAATGAAAAATAGTATTAAACAACTTTATCCATAGAGTATGCATAAATGGGTGCCAATCATCAAATACTTTAGTTTCCGTAATAATTTTTAGTTGCATTGTTCCATCAGGATGAGCATAACAATCTCCTATAAAATATTTTATTAGAATTAATGAAAGAAACACAATTGTGAATATAATATATTTATGCCAATTATTATACGACTCGCTCTTTTTATAATTAAATTTAAATTTATGAAAGAAGAAATATAAAACAATATAATTCATTATCAAAAAATTTATTTCAAAAAATAATATATCAAAAGAAAATTTATTAATAATAATATTTCCTGTTAAACAAAATGTTGTACAAAAAGAACAAATAATAATTAATATATCTTTTAAATTAAATTTTTTAAATTTTTTATCAATGAATAAACTAAATAAAAGTAAAAGAAAAAATATCGTAATTTTATATATTAAAGTTAGATTTATTACCATACTATATTCTATAGATAAGAGTCCTAAAAAAACAAAAACCTTTTTTAAATTAAAGTTTATAAGTAAAACATAAATCATAGTAACCATATATAGCATAGACACAACTGATAAATAGATATTAAAGTTATCAACATTATCATAATCATATGTATAATATCGCTTATTATAATCACTAAATATATTATTATCATTATATTCTCTTTTAGAAATACTTATATAGGTACCATTAATCATAATATTTTTTTCATTTTCATCTTTTTCAAATAGTATCCTAATCTGCTTATTATAATTTGAAGAAAATTCATAATTTTTATTTTGATTAATAGTATAATAATATTTATTAGTGAGTTTATTCGTTGTATTATAATCGGTGAGAATTTCATCATTATTGTCAGATATAACCTGTTTTTCATTATTAAGAAAAAGAGATAATTTTACATCATTAATATCATTGTTTTTAATAATTATTTTCTCATTTTTATAACCGTATAGAAAACTATTGGGAATATAAATAATACAAATAAAAGCAAGTAATATACTAAATAAAAAACGTTTTAAGTTAAATTTATATTTATTATTTTTTAAAATATAATAGGAAAATAATGTTATTAAAAAGAATACAAAAAAAGCATTAATATTAAACCCATAATTAAAATAACTATAAATAAAACTAAATAATAAACAAATAATATACAATAAATATTTCATATAACTACCTCTATCATTATTGTACCATATATTTTAGTTTACTAAAGAAAAAAATAGTTTATTTAAACTATTTTTTATTACTAAATTTTATTTTTTTTGTTTTTATAGTAGTACCACATATGTCGCAAGTTTTTTCATATGTTTCTCTTATAAGTCTTATCTTACCAAAGCTAAATTTATCTTCAAAACAATTCCATTTTGTTCCAAAATAATGTCCTTCTTGTTGGCATTGTAGTTTTATTTGTTTTTCAACAGAAACTAATTTATTACGTAATCTTTTTAATTCCTCTGCATGATCTTGTAAATTCTCTAAATTTCTAATTTCATTATTCAAATTTTCTTTTTTTAAGAGTAATTCTAAATTCATCTTAATCACCTTCTATTATTATATTAAATTAGAAACATTTTGATTAATATTTTTTTATCATTTTATATAAATTTTTATTATTGTATAGATAAAAACATAAAAACGACCTTTTGATAAGTCGCTTATTTTCTTATATGGTAGTCTGTACGGGTTTCGAACCCGTGAATACGAGCTTGAGAGGCGCGCGTGTTAAACCACTTCACCAACAGACCATTTAACGAATAGAACATGTTAATTTTAACATAAAAACATACTATTTACAAGTATATTTTTAAATTATTAATTGATATCCTGAAAAAAAAGAAAGTGAAAACTAATTCAACTTTCCTATATATTCTTTAAACATACCTATTCTTTTAATTATTCTATCTTTACCTAAGATATTTAAAATGTCATATAAATTTGGTGTTTCTTTTTTAGAAGTAACTACTACCCTGATTAATTCACATACATCTCCAACATGCCCCTTATACATTTCAGGATTTTGTTTATATGTTTTTACATCAGTATAACCATTATTAAAAGATAATTCTTTTATTTTATTAAACCATTCTTCATTTGTATCTGATGAATTATAGTATTCATTAACATATGTTTCCAATAAATTAATATCTTTTATTTTAAACTCTATACCATCATATAATTCATTTAATGATTTAGTATCATAATATTCATCATACATATACCAAATATTATTCTTTATTTCACTGTAGCAAGCGAAATCTTTTCTTGGTTTTTTTTGTTCTCTTTCGATATTAAGAACTGCAATTGTATAATCTTTATATTTATTAATCAATTCATTAAAACCTTTATCAAATTCTTTAGACCAATTATCTAAGTTATCAAACATTTCTCTAGCACTTAATCTACTTAAATAATTTTTAGAGATATTAATTAATTTTTCGATATCAAATAATGATCCACCACTTGTACACATCTTATTAAATGTAAAAGTGAAATCATTATAATTCTTATCTTGATTTTTCAAGAACCATTCATCAAAATTAGAATTTAATAGAGTTGCAAAATATAATTTAACTGCTTCTACTGGAATACCTCTTTCATGATAAAAAGCAACAGCTGCTTCAGGATCTTTTCTCTTACTAAGTTTTCTAACTACTTCTCCGTCTTTTTTATTTAAAGGAAGTAAATGAGCAAACTTAGGAGCTTCAAATCCACAGGCATTCCATAGTTCTAAATGAAAGGGAACAGATGATATATAAGAATCATCTCTAGTAACAGTAGTAACTCTCATAAAATGGTCATCACATACATGAGCAAAGGCATAGGGAGGTACTCCATCTGATTTAAGTAATACTTGATCTAAGTCATTTTGAGGTAATTCAATCGTACCCTTAATTAAATCTTTAAAAGTGAATTTTTTATTAAAATCACCCATAGATTTTAATCTTAATACCCACTTATCACCATTGTCAATATGTTTTTTTACTTCTTCATAACTTAAATTACGACATTTAGCATATTTACCATAATAACCAATTCTATCTTTACAAGCCTCTTGTTCTTCTCTCATATGACATAAATCATCTTCAGAACAAAAACATGGATATGCTCTACCAATAGAAACCAAATATTTAGCGACTGCATGATAAATATCTTTACGCTGACTTTGAATATATGGCCCATACTCACCACCATTAACAGGACCTTCATCAACTTTATAATTATATTCTTTTAAATCACTAATAATTAAATTAACACCATCATCAATAGCTCTTTTATCATCAGTATCTTCAATTCTTAAAATAAATACACCGTTAGTTTGATGAGCAAATCTTTCTGGTACAAATGAAGCAAATAAATTCCCCATATGCATTCTTCCTGTTGGGCTTGGTGCAAATCTCGTAACACAAGCATTCGCGTCTAAATTACGTTTAGGATATTTTTCCTCATAATATGTTAAGTCCTTATCAACATTTGGAAAAAGTAAATTTGCTAAATCTTTATTATTCATAAAAAATATCTCCTTCTATAAAAAACTCTTGCATGGCAAGAGAATATATCATTTGGCTGCCTCAATTAGATTCGAACTAATGATCACGGAGTCAGAGTCCGTTGCCTTACCGCTTGGCCATGAGGCAATACATATTTATTATAAAACAAGAAATATAATAACGCAAGTAGTTATATTTAAAGATATTAAATTTATGTATATAAAAAAGTTGCAACTATTAATTACAACTTTTTTAATGCAACTTATCTGTTGCCTTAGCATTTAAATCAAGACCAGCCACTCTTCCTTTTTTATATGCATAATAACCAGCAGATCCTATCATAGCTGCATTATCTGTACAGTATTTTATTTCTGGAACAATTAGTTCAAAATGCTCATTTTTACTTAATTGTTCAAATTTTTCTCTTAATCCTTTATTAGCAGCTACTCCACCAGCAATTATTAAGCGATGCACATTATATTTTTTTAGTGCCCTCATCGTTTTTTTAGTTAATATTTCAACAACTCTATTTTGAAAAGAAGTGGCTAAGTCTTCAGGAACAATAGCAATTTTCTTTTGATCTAAATTATGTTTCACATTAATAACAGCACTCTTTAATCCACTAAAGCTAAAATCAAAGGAATCATCATCAAGAGGTAAAGGAAGATTATAACTATCATTACCTATATGAGCAAGTTTATCGACATTAGGTCCACCTGGATATGGTATACCAATAACGCGTGCCACTTTATCATATGCCTCACCAACTGCATCATCTAATGTTCCACCAATCTTTTCAAATGAATAATCTTCTTTCATATATATAAGTTCTGTATGTCCACCACTTACAACAAGAGCAATAAGTGGAAATTCTAATCTTTTGACCAAGTTATTGGCATATATATGACCAGCAATATGATGAACAGGTATTAGCGGTTTACCTGTTACAAGAGCAAGTGTTTTAGCAGCCTGCAAACCAATTAATAATGATCCAATTAAACCTGGACCATATGTTACCGCGATGGCATCTATTTGTTCAAGTTTCATTTGTGCCTTATTAAAAAGTTCTTCAAAAACCATTGTTATACTCTCTACATGCATACGACTAGCAATTTCAGGCACAACACCACCAAAAGATGCATGAGTATCCATTTGTGACAAAACAACAGTAGCAATCTCTTCAGTACCATTTTTTATAATTGCTGCACTTGTTTCATCACAACTTGATTCTATCGCAAGGATATACATATCTTTCATACATCAAAACCTCCTAATCATCATAATCGCATCTACACCATCTGGATAATAATTCTTTCTAACACTTACATCACAAAACTTATTTTTATGATAAAAATCAATCGCAACATTATTTTTACTAGAAACCTCTAAAGTAATATTTTCAATATTCTTATTATTTTCTATTAAAAAATCAAGCATTTTAGTTGCAAGACCCATTCGCCTATATTTATCATCTACAATGATATAATTAATTTCAATCCGATTATCAAAAAAACTATAATCTATAACGCCAACTATTTTTTTATCTAATTCATATATAAGAAACTTAACAAAAGGGTTATTAAATTCATTATAAACATTGATATTAAAAGAACTCATTAAAAAATTAACATATTCTAAATCATTAAGTGTTGCTTCTCGTATCATAATCTAGATTCTTCAGCTTCAGTTCTCTTTAAATAATTTGGCTTTATTGCATGACAACTTATTTCATTATCATTTTGATGTTTATTTATTATTCTCATTACATCATATTTTGGTTTAATAAGATTAGATAAATCAAAGTTATCATATGAAACAAATGTATATGAATCATCCAATTTATCTTTTAAGTCATTAATACTTGTATAAGCATCAGCAATAACTATATTTAAATTTGTATCATACACTCCACCAAATACTTTATCATGTCTTGCATCAATAAATGGTATTACATATTTTGTTTTCACATTTGTTGTTGCCATAAATTCTAAACTTGAAATAGGTATAATTCCTTTACCAAGAGACCAAGCAAGCATTTTACAAACTGTAAGACCAATTCTAATACCTGTAAAAGATCCAGGTCCAACTGTTGCATATATTTTATCAATTTCATTAACATCAACATTATTTTTTTTCAATAATGAATTAATTGAAGGTAAAAGTAATTCAGAAAAATTAGCCTCTGCCATCAAATTTGTATAATCCATAAGTTGTTTGTCTTTTATTAATGCAACATACATAGATTTATATGATGTATCAACAAATAAACTAATCATAATACAGCCTCACACAAATCTTCATACTTTTTACCATATGGCCTTAGTATAAGTAATCTTTTATTTTCATCAAGTATTTTAAACTTAATATCTAATCTTTCTTTAGGTAAGATATCTTTAATAGTTTCAGACCATTCAATAACAACTACTCCACCTTTTGTGAAATATTCTTCAATTCCAATTCCATCAGTTTTACCATCAAGTCTATAAACATCCATATGATAAAGTGGTAATTCACCATCATACTCTTTAATAATAGTAAAAGTTGGAGAGGTTATTGTTTCATTAATACCAAGTGCATTGGCTATTCCTTTAGTAAAAACAGTTTTACCACTGCCAAGTTCACCATCTAAACAAATAATCATATTTGGAAATTTTTCTGATTCGAAATTTTGTGCTAATTCAATTGTATCTCTTTCACTATGAGTCGTAAATTTATATTCCATATTTTATCACCAAATTTATTATATCAAAATAATAGTTAATAATACAAGATTATTTATTACAATTTGTATACTAACCTTTTTTCTTTATTTACTCTATTAGAAAGTGTGTCAATCGTGTTTTGAATATCATCTTTAATAATTAAAAATAAATCATCACATTTTTTTAATGTTTGATATTTATATAGATAATTTAATATTTTTAGTAAATCAGTATCTTCTAATTTACATTTTTCTTCATAGTAATATCCATCACGGCAATAAATATTGCTTACCTTTATAATAGATTTTTTTTTACAATATTTATTATCTATTTCAATCTCAGTATCATACTTTCCATTATATACTTTTGAAGATAATGGTATAAAATAAACTTTATCCTCAAAAAGAGAAACTACTAAACAAGGTCTACCAAATTTATGAGAATGATCAACAGCCTCATCACCATTTTTAAAAATAATATCTTTAACAATAATAATACTGCCCACTGTATACATAATTCACCTTCTAAAAAAAAATATATACAAAAAAAATTGGCAACTACCTATTTTCGCGATTAACTATCTTCGGCGTGAAAGTGCTTAACTTCTGTGTTCGGGATGGGAACAGGTGTATCCACTTTGCTATCGTTACCAATTTACTTTTTTGAGAAATAATTCTCTGAAAACATGATAATGTGTCTCTCATAAATTATTTATGAAAAATTTTATGATTAAATCCTCGATCTATTAGTACTAGTCAGCTCAACATGTTGCCATGCTTCCACCTCTAGCCTATCAACCAGTTAGTCTTTCTGGGATCTTACTTTATTAAAAATGGGAAAACTCATCTTGAAGTTGGCTTCCCGCTTAGATGCTTTCAGCGGTTATCCATTCCATACATAGCTACTCTGCACTGCAACTGGCGTTACAACAGATACACCAGAGGT
>OKXB01002013.1_pt1 | contig 17771 bp, 16 predicted proteins | sample 1601731 | NCBI WGS metagenome assembly OKXB01 (sample SAMN04414077, study PRJEB24778) | human gut metagenome | material: faecal | host: Homo sapiens | reverse complement strand
AGTAGACGTATTTGCCGTACTGCACCATCTGTTCGGTCGAGCCGCTCTCCATCGTCATGTCCGGCACCTGAATGTAACCGGTTATTTCGTATTTCTTCGGATTGATGATGAAGATGCGGTTGTCCCACAATTGGGTGACGTAGGCTTTCTCGTCGCTCAGGAAGTGGATATAGCGCGGCGAGGTAAGATTCTCGATGCGTCCCACCTCCTTGAACGTGTTCAGGTCGATGGCGAAAATGACGTGCGAGTTGTTCACCACCACCCAGCCCTTGTTGTCGTGGATGCACATCGACTGTGCCACGTCGCCGAGCTTCATGCCGTTGGCACGGAAGAAGATTTCGTTCTGCACCTGCTTGGTGGCGGGATCGTAATAGCTCAACGTGGCGTTGCCGTACTGGAAATTGCCTTCGTTGGTGATGAACAGTCCGGCTCCGGAGGCATTGAACTCCTCTACCGCATCGCCGTAGTCCCATTTCATGCAGGAGGCGAGAAACAGCGACACGATTGCGCTCCATAGCAGGTATTTCAGTTTGTGACGGGTCATATCGTTCTTGTTACGGTAATCCCCGGTATGGGTACCTTACGGCATCCATACCGAGGATTTGGCAGAAAATTTATTGTTCGGTTATCTATTCAGCCGGCTTGTACCTCCCGTCTTTCATGTCTTGGTAGGTGGGGTTGTATTTGCAGCCACTTACAATCCAATTTGGTTCAGTAATTTGATTATCCTTGATAAAAGGCTCAAATATAGAAAAATCAGAAAAAGAAGTAAGCTTAACGAAATTCACTCCTGATAAACTTTTAAGCTTCGGCATATCAAAAGATGTTAACTTGGAAGCTGCATCTGCACTTAGAGAGCCAACTATAGTGACTAATTCAGGGCATGAGAAAGCGGAAAATCCATGAATCGTTATTCCCGCTCCTCCAACTTTTTCAAGCACAGGAAAAAGCTCATAAGTGGTTGTAGAACGGATATCTAATCCTCCATATGGAAGGTCGTTGGTTGACCACTTACCTTCTTTTGCATATGATGGATTTGAATTGCAACAAATCGATTTTAAATTACTAAAATTATGAACCATTTTAGGAGTATTAAGTGCCCCCTCCATAAAAAATTGACCGCCAATTTTTTCAAGTTTTGAAAATTCTAAGTTTGATGCCATCATATTAATTTTGAGATGCATATAGCCGTCAACAAATTTGAGATTATTTGCAACGATGCCAGATTTCATCCCTGCACCAAAATAAAAGTCGCCGTGTACCTCTTCAATTGGAAGGGTAAAAACTTTTTTGTCTGGTGTTATGTATGATAAATTCTTTACCTTTTTAAAATTGAAATCAACATAGTTATTCGCCCAGGCATCAATATAAATAGAAACATTCGAAAGATCATCTTTCGTTATAAGTTTTTGTAGTTTCTTACATTCCGAGATGCGTATAATGGATTCCTCTGAATCTTCATTAGAAAAAACAGCATCACTAATGTCTATAGGAGAAGAACAACTTATTAGCTTCTCTAATTTTAACGATCCTATTCTTTTTAAGTTTTTAAGATTTGATAATGATGAAAGTTCATCGAAATAACAAATTGAAAGAAGGCCTGTTACGGTTGCCAGATTCGACATTTCATCAAGATTAGTAAGAGAAACATTTCCTGTAGTAGAAAACAAATCTCCTTGAATATAGTTCGAAATAATAAAACAATCTCCATTAACAACAGAAAGTTTGGGCATTGATAATTTTTCAAACTCGATAGGCAAAGATGAAAAATTAATACTTCCTGTTTCAATAAGCTCAGGGAAAGAGATAGATTTTAAAGTCGAAATCTCATTAATGCTTAACGAATTTTTAACAGTCTGTACTTTGGGAAATACCAATGTGCTAATTGCACCTTTACCCATACCGAAAATGTTTAATGCCCCTCCGACGTTTATCAGTTCGGGTATTTGAAGCGTTGTCAATGTGGACGAACTGATAACAAAATCACCCTCAATAGCTTTTAGCAGATCAAACTGAACGAATTTTACACCATTGTTGTACACATGGATATTGCCCGTTACCTCGTTCAATTTGGTCATGGAGACCATCTCCAGCGTTTCGTTCGCAGCCGGGTTTTCCTCCGAACCAATCGACAAGCCGCCGATTTTGGTAATGTTGTCCAAACCGGTCAGCGTTCCACCGGTATAGCTGTTCTTTATTGTGATGGTTCCTTCGACTTCTTTAATAATACTAAGTCCAGAAATATCACTGATATTTTCTGCATTTTCTGCGTCCGAACCAATAATAAGATTACCTTTTATGATTGTAACGCCAGATTCAATAAAAGCAGCTACTTCTGAGTTTTTTTTCAGTTCTACATCACCCTCACTTCTTATCTCATCCTTCACAACAACATAAGTATAGTCATTGGTAGCTCCATTAAAAGAAGTAACACGGAAAGTACGTTCAGTGTTCCAATCAGTTATGGATGTTGGATCAGGGAATATCTTTGCAGAAGGTGTGTAAATGAAAGATGCCTTTGCTCCATCAAGAGAAACTGTGTATGGTACAGTCATCGTAATTGTGTTGTTCTCAATGACAGCATCATATGTCTTATCATTCACACTCAGTACCACGGATGTGATGAAATTATCATCAGCATCAACTGGAATTTCGTTCTTATCAGAACAGCCGACAGCCAAAATACCGAAGAAAAGGCCGAACAGCAAGTTAAAATTGATTGGTTTCATTTGTAATATGTTATTATTGTTTTTTACTTTATGTTTAAATCTTGGAACGAAAATACTTCGGTAGAGATTTCTCCTAAAACGCCGCTTTTAGCCAAGGCTCCATTCTGAACTTTTATGAAGTCGATGTATTGGAGATTTACCGGAGAGCCGTCGTGATACATGGCATTAGATATTTTGAATCCGTTTTTCTGTCCAGAACCGTCATACGAATCACCAGCCAACATATCGGAACCGCAATTATCCACATACCCCCAGTCATAAGGAGAGTTACTCCAGTAACCTGTGGATGGACTTTGTGAATTGCGTGGCAATAGTCGAGTACCGTACAAAGTGTAGGAGTCGGCCGTAATCCACAACGGATAATAGTAAGGTTGCGTGTGGTAGGCATTGAAATCGACCCAGCCAGTGTTTCCCAAATTGTCAATCCAATAAGTGTGTGAACCATCCGAGGCCGGTCGGAAATAGGTCACCTCATAATCTTGAATGGTGGTGGGTTTCCCTGTTTCGCTGCCCCGCAGTTCGTACCACTCATCATCGGGAAGTCCATTGCCGTTGACATCCTGCATCACCCACACTATCCCCGGTTCATTGGAAGAATCAAAGGCATTGCCCTGAATAGCAAAATCATATCCACCCTTATTCTGAATGCTGTGGTCAAACCCTACTATGATGTAACCGCCAAAGGAGCCGAGAGATACATAACTTTGCTTGGCAATACGCTTGGAAGCATATTCGACGGCCGCTTCTCGGGTCGATTCGCTACCGGTAAAACCACCAGTATTGGTTTCGTTGATGAATTGTCCGGGAGCCGGCGTATATTCATACACTCTGTTGGAATAGGCCGAACTCGCACCTGAAGCAGCACGATATCCGGAAGATTCCGACCCGTTCACGCAAACTACGGTGACGGCGGATTCCACGGATATGCTATTTTGCATTTCGGTGACAGAGACGGTTATCCGGTATTCTCCGGCGGACGAAGGGGTGAACTTATACACCCGACCGGTTTCACCTTCCACGGGCTTACCGTCTATGCTCCAGCGGTATTGCGGATTCTCGAAATAGTCCAGCAATGGACGCAAGAACACTGGTCGCCCGGCAAACGTATAGCGTGTGGAAACAGACTGCTCATAAGACGGGGCAGGGAAAACAACCTCATAAGGCATATTCTCGACCACCTCTATCTCTAACTCTTTCTTGGTTTCACCATCCTCGTTGGATGCTGTTATGGTAATCGGAAAAACTCCGACCTGATTTTCCTTAAATGTGTAGGTCGTATCGGTGGATACCACCACCCCAGCACGCACCCATTCCACCTTGAAACCGGCAAGGTCGCGATGGGCAATCACGGCAGTCAGGGTATTCTCTACGCCTTTTTGTACTTTCAATCCTTTGGCCGGCACATACAGATTGATGGCCGGGGGCAACAAATCCCTCACTTCCACTTTCACCTCTTCTTCGGCATGACCGTTTTCGTTGTCTACTCGCAGCGTAATATAAACCTCCCCCGATTCATCCCACGTGTATTTCAGGGTCGGGTCTGTGGAAATCAGTTTCCCTTCTATGGTCCAGGCAAACAAGGCATGATCTGCGAACCGGAAAGTCGGTGCGATGACCAGTTCCCGGCCAATCTTGACTACATAGATACCATCTTCACTATCGAGTTCAATCACTGGGGCTTGTCCGGATTCTGCAACGACAACTTCATCCCGATTGCAGGATATGAATAATACAACGAGTGTAAAAAAACAAGTTAAATTTTTGATTACCATGAATACAAGCCGGTTGGATTAAATGACAACCACCCTTTCCAAGTTTAAATTTCCTTGGAAAGGATGGTTATAAAATTAGTTTTCAAAAACAATATCATCAATACAGAGGTATGCAGGGGTATTTAAGCCATACTCTCCTGTGTCGGAACCTGAAAAGTTAAATTTCACAAATCCTACTCCAGCTTGATTAATAGGCCAATATGTCCATGTAGTAACTGGATCTTCGTTCTTCCCATTCCTATAATCGGCTAATACCTTGGTGTATGTAGCTAACTTATTACCAGCAAAATCATAGCATTCAAGTTCAACTTGGAAATATCCAATATGTTTTCCGCTTGCATCGACTTGTGCTGACAACGGAGTAGCTACACCGGATGCGCCGAATTCATTACCATGCATGATTACACCATAGGTATATGATGAATTACAAAACCACAAACCTTTTAGGGTATATTCACCTGTTAAATAGAATTCGGGTTGAGCCATCCATTCGGTATTATATTCATCAGAATAACCATAAACAACAGCAAAATTATTTCCGCTGTGACCTGCACCTTCGTTAGAGCCATTAACAGAAGTCGTATCATAAACACTCATTTGATTGTTATAGGAATACCACCAATCACTCGGTATGGTATCACCGGTAATCGTAATTCCTTCGGCAGAAGATGGATTGGTACGGTAATTCCATTTAGACAATGCTAATCCACCACAAGAGAAATTGTTGAATGTTCCATAATTATTAGTCACAGTGTTAATCTCAGACATGAACACTCCATCTGGATCAGCAATTTCTTTTACTTGGGTATACGAACCCACATTTCCATAATAATTAGCACCATAAGATGTAGGCATCGCCATCATTGTAGAATCGAAATCATCAAACGTAATGGTATAAGAACCATCGGGGTTAGAATTTGCGCGGGTTTGAATCGCACTTTCTTCATACGGAGTAAGGAAGTCATCATCGGATGAACACCCGGTGAACACTGCGGCGGCAACTGCTACAGCTGCTATTGCCATAAATCTAAAATTCTTTTTCATAACTCAATTGTTAAAAGTTAAACAAAAAAGTTTAAGCACACATTCGTTTTCTTTGCGATAGATTTGCAGCGAATGAGAAATCGGTTATCAAAAAGAATGCAGGTAATCTTTGGAGGAGCCTCTGTTCATTTTGATTTAATGCCAATTATCCCGTGGTCACTAATCATATCTCATCAAGCAGGTCTTCTGGCTCATCCCGCTTATCGCGCCTTCCCAGCTTTCACCAGTGGCAAAGAGTGCGATAAACTTTAATAGGACTTACAGCTGCGAGTACAGCTCCGGATTTTCACCGGGATTCCCTTTTAATTCCAATCGACACTTCGATAGGAAACTTGACAAGTGCAAAGTTAAGAATTATTTTTTATATAATCTTTTTTTTCTCCGTTTTTTTTTGATAAGTAGTAAAATTACTAATAGCGAGAAATAAGATTATTCGGCCGATTTATCTTATATTTACCGCAGAAAACAAAAAAACAAGATGACAAAAGACAAATGGCTGGGACATGGAGCAATACTGGCTACGAATCTGATTTTCGGCTTAAATACGCCCATAGCGAAAACCATTGTCCCGGAATGGATCAGTCCGTATGCTCTTACCTTTGTAAGGATGGTTTTTGCTACCCTTGTTTTTTGGGGTATCGGCTTACTGGCTCCGAAAGAAGAAGTCGGAAAACGGGATCTATGGACGATCTTTTGGGGTGCCTTATTCGGTCTGGTAGGGGCACAAGTATCTTTTGCCAATGCCCTTCTGTACACCTCACCGGTCAATATTACCATCATTGCAGCCATGACCCCGCTCGCAGTTATGCTGATCGCAGCCCTGATATTAAAAGAGCCCGTCACATTCAAAAAAGCTGCCGGAGTTTTGATCGGAGCATCGGGTGCCTTACTGATCATTTTTCAATCGTCGGCTATAAATACCGATTCATCCGGCAATTGGATAGGTAACCTACTTTGCATCGTTAATGTAATCACTTATGCCATCTATTTAGTCATCACCCGTCCTATCTCACAACGTTATTCCGCCATCACTCTGATGAAATGGATGTTTTTATTTTCAGCCCTTATCTCTTTTCCTCCCGGTATTTCCGATCTGCCGGAAGCTAAAGTCTTCGGCACAGAAAGCAACCCATTCGTTATCCTGAAACTGAGTTATATAGTCATTATGGCAACCGGCATCGCTTACTTCCTGGTTCCTATGGCTTTGAAACGAATTCGTCCCACTACAGCCAGTATGTACAACAATTTACAGCCGATCATCGCTTCCATTATAGCGATTCTTATCGGACAAGATGTATTCAGCTGGGACAAACCGATCGCCGCTTTACTGGTATTTACAGGTGTGTACCTTGTGACACAAAGCAAAGCGAAAGAAGAAGTAAAAGGTATAAAATAAAAAGTAAAAGGTGGAAAATCGATCTCTCCACCTTTTACTTTTTATTTTATACCTTTTACCTTACTCATTTCTGATTCAGATAGGCATCGAGCATCCACAACAGCTTTTCCTGACTTGAAACATAAGAAGAAAACACATCCTGAGTCCCATCGTCCCCAATCTCTGCAGCGACACTCAAAATTTCACGTTCCTGTTTCAACAATACCTGCACATCCTCTACAACAGCCCGCAAACAAGCATCTCCGTCAGTAACATTTTCTTTAGCTTTCAAAGTAGCCACTTTAGTATAAGCTGCATAAGAATGCAAAGGTACACCACCTAAAGTAAGAATACGTTCAGCAATTTCATCTACCTTTTCGATAGCATCGTTGTACAACTCTTCAAATTTAGCATGCAGAACGAAGAAACGGTTACCTCTGACGTTCCAATGAAATCCACGCAGATTCTGATAATAAATCTGATAGTTGGCTAACAACTCATTTAAAAGGTTTACTACTTGTTGAGCATTCTCTGAATCCAATCCGATTAAATTTTTCGTTTTCATAATTCTTATTTTTAATTGATTTCTACTATTTCTTATTTCTTCGATACAAATATATAACCGCTTAAAATATAAATCAAATCAATAATATTTACAATACAATTCAAATAATCTATAATTATTCATAATCAATACATTAAACACAACAAAACCACTAAAACAAATCCATTTTTTTTCAAACCACAAAAAAATCGGCATTTCCATTCAAAATGTTTCCCGGAAGGAGCAGGTTATTTAAAATATTCTTTCTAATTTAAGGTCGGTAAAAAATGATCATCCACCGATGGTATATTTGTCGCTAATAAAATTGTTATAAATAAATCTATAAATTATGGAAAAACAAGCCGCTTTGGATCTGCTCGAATTTATACACGAGAGTCCGACCAACTTCCATGCTGTCCTCAGCATCAAACAACGCCTTCAGGCTCATGGTTTCAAACAGCTTTTTTCAGGAGAAGCCTGGCATATCGAACACGGGGGTAAATATTTCGTGACCAAGAATCATTCTTCTTTATATGCTTTTATTCCGGGCAACGGTAATTTGGCAGAAGAAGGCTTTAAACTGATTTGTGCACATAGTGATTCTCCGACTTTCCGGATCAAACCCCATGCAGAAATGCCGGTGGAAGGGAAATACCTGAAACTGAACACAGAAGTTTACGGAGGCCCGATCATGTATACCTGGTTCGACCGGCCTCTGTCTATGGCCGGACGGGTCATGGTCAAGAGTGACAAACCCCTTAAACCGGCCACTCAATTCATCAATTTCGACCGGCCGTTGCTTGAAATACCCCATATCGCCATCCATTTCAACCGGGCAGTAAACGATCAGGGTAATCCGCTCAGCAAGCAAAGAGATATGCTTCCTGTCATAGCCATGATCAACGAGACTTTCGAAAAAGACAATTTCCTTCTGAAGCTTATTGCTCAGGAAATGAATATTCCGGCAGAAGATATCCTGGATTTCGACCTCACCTTATATGAATATGGTAAAGGAACTTTATTCGGACTAAACAACGAATTTATCTCTTCCGGCCGGTTGGACGACCTGGCTATGGTTCATGCAGGCCTGACGGCTCTTCTCGATTCCAAGCCATGTAATAAGACCAAAGTGTTAGCCATCTTCGACAACGAAGAAGTAGGCAGCGGCACCAAACAAGGTGCAGCATCACCGATACTGAGGACTATTCTGGAACGGGTAGCTTTCAACCAAGGTTATAAAATCGAAGAGCTCTACCGGGCCATACACAATTCTTTTATGATCTCGGCCGATATGGCTCATGCCTTGCATCCTAATTATCCCGAAAAACACGATCCGACCAACCATCCGATCATGAACCAGGGACCGGTAATCAAAATCAACGCAAACCAAAAATATATAACTGACGGTGATTCGGCAGCTGTATTCGCTACAATTTGTAAGATGGCCGGTGTACCTTATCAGACTTTTGTCAATCATTCGGATATGGCAGGAGGTTCTACCTTAGGAAATATCCTCCTGACGCAAATGGAAATGCGCGGAGTAGATATAGGTAACCCCATGTGGGCCATGCACTCTGTTCGTGAAACAGCCGGTGTGCTCGATCAGGATTATGTGATCAAAGCGTTTACGACTTTCTATAACATTTAAAATCAGGGACTACCTGAGGAGCTATCCCCACAAATCAAAAAGTCTGATTTGTGGGGATCAGTGTTTTAACCGGCAAGATCAAATTTTAATTTCACAATTGATTCTTCGGACGATTCTATTACCAATATTTTTTTAATTTTGTAATAAAGAAAATCAATTATGAAAATTATCACTTATAACGTCAATGGCCTGCGTAGTGCTTTATCGAAAGGATTTACGGACTGGCTGGCAGAAGAGCTACCGGATATTGTCTGTTTACAGGAAACGAAAGCCCAACCGGATCAAATCCCCACACTTGAATTCGAAGCTTTAGGTTATCGTTCTTTCTTTTTCTCAGCCGAGAAAAAAGGCTACAGTGGGGTAGCCATCCTGACCAAAATCACCCCCGATCATCTGGAATACGGAATGGGGATGCAGGAATACGATCGGGAAGGACGTTTCTTGCGGGCCGATTACGGCGACCTTTCTATTGTCAGTGTCTACCATCCTTCAGGCACCACCGGAGAGGAAAGACAAGCTTTTAAAATGAAATGGCTCGAAGACTTCCGGCATTATGTTATGAAACTCAGCAAAACCCGTAAAAAACTGATCCTTTGCGGGGATTATAACATCTGCCATCGTCCGATCGACATTCACGATCCGGTACGGAATGCCAACAGTAGTGGTTTCCTACCCGAAGAACGGGAATGGATGAGCCTGTTCCTGGAATCAGGATTTACCGATACTTTCCGGTATTTTCATCCCGAAGAACCTCATCAATACACCTGGTGGAGTTTCCGGGCGAATGCGCGGAACAACAATAAAGGCTGGCGTATCGACTACTGCATGGTCAGCCCGGAAGTCATCCCTCTGCTAAAAGATGCCTATATTCTACCCCAGGTAAAACACTCGGACCACTGTCCGGCAGTCGTTGAATTGAAAGTACTCTAAAGTATGAGAAAAGTACGTTTCGGAATAATAGGTACCAATTTTATTACCGACTGGATTCTTGAAGCAGCCCGCGAAGAGTTGCGTTTCGAAGCCACGGCCGTTTGTTCGCGAAGCAGGGAAACGGGCCAGGCTTTTGCCCTTAAGCACAGCATACCACACCTCTTCACTTCGCCCGAAGAAATGGCAGCCAGTTCTTTGATCGATGCCGTATATATCGCTGTCCCTAATTCTTTACATGCGGCTTTAAGTATTCTTTTCATGCAACAAGGGAAACACGTCCTTTGCGAAAAGCCCCTGGCTTCTAATGCAAAAGAAGCCAGGGAAATGATCCGGGTAGCCCGGCAAAATGGCGTTACTTTGATGGAAGCCATGAAATCGACTCTTACCCCTAACTTCCGGCAACTTCGCCGGCATTTAGCGGAAGCAGGATGCTTAAGACGCTATTTCGCCAGCTATTGTCAATATTCTTCGCGTTATGACAAATTGAAAGCGGGAATTGTATTGAATGCTTTTAATCCCGAATTTTCGAACGGGGCTATGATGGATTTAGGAGTTTACACCGTATATCCCCTGGTCGTCCTTTTCGGCCGCCCTAAACGTATTAGCGCCACAGGATTGAAACTTTCGACAGGAGTAGACGGCCAAGGGGCTGTAAACTTCGAATACGAAAATCTGAATGCTACCGTTCTGTATTCAAAGATTGCAGATTCCTCTTTACCTGCAGAAATCCAGGGAGAAAAAGGAACTTTTATTTTAGATTTTCAACGGTTTGATACAACCATTTGAGGAATAAACATTTAACGGAGTATTTGAGAAATAGCGGTAACGAGTTGGAAACCGTGCTAATTTCAGCGGTTTGCGGTGCTATGCTGTCAAATAACTCTTTCTGAATGTAAAGGTAATCATTGTTTGGATATATCATAGCTTTTATCAATTAATTTTTCTGCTAAATTTGATAAGGTGTATTCTCTTTCTTTAGCTTTTAATTGACACTGCCATATAATAAATACTCTATACTCCATTTGTTCTAATTGAATTTGCACCTTTTTATCCCGTTCTATATTAGATGCTATCTTATTAGCCCAATAATCTGCATTTGATGTAGGAAGTGCTGCAGCCTTACAATTTTTATGACCATGCCAAAAACACCCATTAACAAAAATCGCAGTTTTATATTTAGGCAATAAGATATCTGGTTTACCAGGGAACCGTTTGTCATTTATACGAAATCTAAAACCATTGGCAAACAGGTATTTTCTAACTAAAATCTCAGGTTTAGTGTTTTTATTTGAGATTTTAGACATTATATCGGAACGCTTATCTTTAGAAAAAATATCAGTCATAATAAATTATTCCGCTTTTTCAGCATCATCCAATCTCCTAAACAAATGAGATATTAAACTCAAAATATCCAAACAGTCATCTTCTGAAAACAAATTGGTTGTTTTTAATTCCTTTTTTTCTTCATGGGCTAGTGGATTCCTAACACCAGCCATTAATCCCATAGACATGAACTTTTGTCCATCTTCGATATTTTCTTTAGTACTATCAGAAAAATCACTTCCATCTATTCTCTTATACTTTGAGGTTACAGATAATTTAGCATTATTTTTTCCAAAAACAGCTCCCATTAAAGCCTGTCCATCTGTTTTTAATCCAGAGACCTTTTGTATTATTGTTTCATAACGTTTAATCGCTTCTTCTACAGCTCTGTAAAAATCTGCATTTTTATAATCTTCATAGGAGGCATCTTTAACTGTTGAATGCATATGTCTCCAATGGTAATTGGCATATTCCGGTATAAGTGCATGAAGCATACCAACAACTTCAGTTTGTTTATCATCAGCTAATTCCGAATTTTCAACAACATTATTTACTATATTTTCTACTCCTGATTTAACATCATAAGGTAGTTTTCCATACCAATCCTTTATGTCAATTTGTACCTTACTGGAAATTCGCTTTTGCCTTTCTATTTTTCGTTTATTTCTCCAATCCCTTTCAATTGCAGATAACAATTGTTTCAAATTTACTTGCAATTCAGATGTTACTGGCAAATCCCAGCTTAACGATTGCCTATCGGTTGAGATGACATCTTCTTCTAATTCATCAATAAAATCAACATTAAGCCATCCCGTTAAATACGAATAACCATGACTGGATTCCCCAACCCCGAAAAATTCAGGAGCATTTACCAAACGTCCGTGAGCAAACAGCGTTATTCCCCTAAGTCCTGGTTTTAAAGGTTTTTCTGTCGCTAAAATACGCCCAATGACATTGTGATTTTCTAGATATTCATTTTTTACGTCTTCATTAGGAAAATCCCAAGTAATCTGAGGTAATAAATTTTTATATTTTAACTTATTGTCTATCAGTAACTCACCTTCTTCATTATATGATATATACACTTTAAATGTATCATCGAAAAAGTTAAATAATTTAGAAAGGCTAATTGCTAAGCCATCTTTATCAAAATCGGATTTTCGTTTTAAATCATCTAATTCTATAATAGTTCCATTTTGTTTAGTATCACATTCGAATATTGAAAATTTAGGTTCATATTCTGGACTATCAGTACTCATCAGTTCTGACCAACTTAAAGTAAATTTCACACACTGACCATTTTGGCAAGTAGTAATCCGAATAGTATCTCCTATTCCAAAGAAAGCAAGTTTTCCCAAACCTTTCCTTCCTGTTACTTTTCGTATACCATTAGGACTTAAACCATCATCATCAGTTCTACGTTTACGCCCAATTCTTAAAAAATTATTATTGATTTCATCAAAGGACATTCCAACCCCATCATCAATAACAGCAATTCTTTTGTTTCCGTTATCATTATACAATTTAATATGTACTGTATGTGCTTCTGCATCATATGCATTTGCAATAAGTTCCGCTACTGCATTCGGTAAAACCGAATACATTTTGATTCCCAAATGTTCAATTGTATGTGGGTCAAAACTCATTTTAAGTTTCTGAGATTCCATAGACTTATATATTTGATGATATAATAGATATTCCTAATCTTCTGGCATACTCACAAGGTACTGCATTACCGATTAATTTAGCTGTAGCAGCAATACTATTAGTCCTAAAAACATAATCTTTAGGAAAAGTTTGCAAAGTAGCACCTTCCCTTAAGGATATGGCGCGATCTTCCTCCGGATGCCCAAATCGACCATTTGAAATGCTAAAAAATTTTGTCGTTATCGTTGGAGCAGGTCTGTCCCACCACATTCGTCCAAATGTATCCTTGAAACTATCATCTTTACCTATAAAACATGGCAATTGCAGTTCCATATCATTTGCCCAATCAAGTCTACTGCCCCCGTCATGTTTCGTTTTTGATATTCTTTTTAAACTTACATCACTTAGACCTGCTGTAGTATGATTGAAATCTGACAAGTCTTTATACCCTGCAGGTATTTTAGGAAACCCATTTGCACTTCCCAAAAAATCTCTTAAAATCGAAACAGTACCATCTTCATTTGGCATTTTTAGATTTACCCCCGATATGCGAGATGCAATTAAAGAAAATCGCTTTCTGCTTTGAGGCACTCCATATTTACTCATATCAACAACTTTGTATATGATATTTTCATATCCGAGACCTTTTAGCTTATTCAGAAAATATGGTAATATACTATTTTTATTTGTCATTATACCCGGTACATTCTCAACAAGAATAAACCCTGGTCTATAATATTCAACAAAACGGGCGAAATTTTTCAATAGGTCTTTGGATTTTGTTGATTTCTCTTTATCCGTATTGATTATGCTATAGTACTGACATGGACTACATCCCACAAAAATAAGATTGTCATCATAAGGTTTAATTGCAAACTTTCTTTCAAAAAAGTTACTGCGTAATCTTTTTATATCAGCTTGTATAAATGTACTTTGGGGATTATTATGTTCATATGTTTCTTTTGCGTCTATATCAAAATCAACACCTGCAATTACATCTATACCCGCTTGACGTAATCCGCAAGTCATACCACCTCCACCGCAAAAGAAATCAATAGCTCGAAATTGATTTTTTGACTCCATACAACATAAATTCATTTAATTATTACGCCAAATATCATTTAGTAAAATGGAGTCATAATTTCTACTATGCTTGAAATCATTAAAGTCATCGCAATTGGTTGCAGGAAATTCCAATAAGATTTCATCATATAAAGTTGACAAGACTTTTTCTCCTATTTCTCCAGCAAAAGTTCCTCTAAGTGCTTTTTCATACCACGATATTAAATCATTTTCTGTTACTATACTTTGAATTTTAGATTTCCATCCAATTTGCGTCAAAAGTGAAACTATTAGTTTCTCTTCAGAATCTTTGCATACAATAACTATTCTATCAGATGATACCGATGATACTATATTTTCCGCAAGTTCTTCGGTCAAGGATAAATGCTTTATCTGAATAGCCATACCGAAATTAGCCCACATATCCAATCCTCTATCGGCAGCATTGGTAACCCCGACACGATTTATTCGAGCATTGACTGTTACCGTTGAACGTTCCTTTGATAATCCTATTACACGTTCGGCAAAATCAGAAAATTCTTCCAATAATTTTTGTTTTGTCTTATCAGCTTCAACTGTAACCTTAACTTTAAGACAGTCTATAAGAGCTGAGAACAAAGCATATACTACTATTTCGTATATTTTATCTACACTTCTCCTCAATCCTGGTTCATTCCAAAAAAGATTGATAAATTCTATAACTTGGAAACTGCCTTTATCATGTGTATTGCAATAATTCAAACCGCTTGACATTTGTGAAAAACGTTGCTCGAAACGGTCGTAAATATATTTTTCTACGACACCATTATTTTGCCTGTTTTCAGTACCTAAGACTTCAAGAACCGAAGGAGGTATTGCATTTTCATTAAAGACATCATCTTGATATCTTGCCGAGGATGTCGATGTCCTTCCTAAAAAACGCAAACAAACTACATCACGCCATTTTTTTGAGGTATTCCTATAAGTACTCAAATCCGCTAAATCAATATCTCCATGAACTCTATCTCGATATAAAATTTCTGCGATTTGAATAGGCTTATATAAATGTACTCTACCTTTAGATATAATCTTATCTAATGCTTGCTTTGCTTCCAATATAGTCATAATCTCCAAATAAATTAAGTTCTTTATATTTTACGGCTGTTTTTTGTTCATTAAGTGCTTTAATCATTTCACCGGCTATTGCTTGTATGACAGGAACAGATACAGAATTTCCCGCTACTTTCCGTGCTTGCGAATACGGGATATTGATAATAAACGAATCGGGAAATCCTTGAAGTCGCAACATCTCACGTGAAGTCAATCGTCTTTCTCCGTTTACAACTAAATAATTGTAACTTCCTCCTGCTCTTAGTGCACAAGAATATGGCAATGGAGATATATTACCTCCGATATTTTCATGCCAAATAGAAGGTCTGGGCGGTATTGCTTTGAGAGCGGAAAAACGTTTCTGCTTCATTGTTTCTGACAAAAAATATGAGGTTGGAATATCTTCTTCTTTTTCCAAAACTTCGGATAAAGGTTTATAATACCCCAAAGGTTTCGGGAACTTAAATTGTATAGGCTTTTTAAAGCCTACTATATAAATTCTTTCCCTTTTTTGAGGAACGCCAAAATCTAACGAATTAAATACTTTATGATAAACAGTATACCCTAATTTATTCAATCTGTCCAAAATCACAGAAAAGGTGTTTCCTTTATCATGAGTTGTAAGCCGTTTTACATTTTCTAACAAAAAAGCTTCCGGTTGTTTTGCTTTAAGTATCGCTTCAATATTGAAAAATAATGTACCTCTTGTATCTGCAAAGCCTAAGCCTTTGCCAGCAATACTGAACGGTTGGCAAGGAAATCCTGCTAAAAGAATATCGTGTTCCGGAATATCTTCGGGTGCTATATCATTAATATCCCCAAAGGGGGTTTCGTGAAAATTTGCTTCATACATTATCTGGGCATATTTATCCCATTCTGAAGAAAAAACATTTTCGCATCCATGTGCTTCAAACCCAAGCCGGATACCACCAATACCGGCAAATAAATCTATAGTTTTATATATCTTGCCCATATCTTACAATATTTTCATTTACAACATTGAGTATATCTTGTGCATTGGTTTCATCTCCTACCACATCATAGACCTTATCCGCCAACCATAGAGTTACAAGTTCATTTTTATCTACACTCAATAACTGAGCGATTATTTCTACTTGTTCCCTCTTGGCTTTTCTTTCACCTTTTTCTATTTTGCAATATGTCGCGGTGTCAATGTCTAACGCAGCAGCTAATTGTCTCTGCGGCATCTGCTTTTGAATGCGAAGCTCTTTTATTCGTTCCGAAAACATTTGTTTACTCTTTTATGTCTTGACACTATTTGGCAAAATTACTACTTAAAATTGATTTATGAACTATGACTGCCAATCTTTTCCCTGAAATTTTAATCTCCCAACTTTGGAGGTGAGATTGTCCGCATGGACGGCAAGGCTTTTCGGGCTGCTCAAATCTTTTTGAGCGGCAGAAAAGACATCTTGCTGTGCTCCTGCGGACACACTTTCGGGTTACTCCCGAAAGGTTTTGAGTTACTCAAAACATACCTTGCCATGTTCGGGTGAACATATACGGAAGTGGTAGTGTAATACTCCTTTCTATAATCAATATCTTCATTATACCATTATACCTACTTGACTAAGAGAACCTGTTATACTTACTTTGCCGAGTGTGCCTAACATCCTGAACTTGCGGTTGTCGTTCCTGCACTTGCCAAACTCTAACTCTCCATATATTATTTTCCCCTTTCGGTCGGCGGGTGGCGGGGCGGTTGTTTCCGTTTGCAAAGGCTTCTCTTGCATGGGGCGGTCGGATGCAAGGTTTTCCCGATAAATACGCTCGCAGCGAAGCGGGAGGAAGATTTGTCGGGAAACGGCATAGCCGCCTGACCTTGAAGCCGACAGAAAGCCCCGTGCGTACTTTGCCTTTGTAAACGGGAATGATTGCTCCGCTTTGTCTACTGCAAAGAAATTATCATCTGTATTTTCCGCTATTTGGCGGAAAGTTCTGTCGTATTGGTTTATTGATTTCAATACGTCAGTCCGTCAGACATATCAACTTGTTTGAATGGTGATATGCTTGCTTGTTGATATGTCATCACGCTTGCCAACGGCTGTCGGGTTTACCATCTGTGAATAGCGAAACGAAAACGGTCGTTTTCTCTTTTCGCCCGTGCGTTATCCTATCCAACAAGGCTTGGCGTACCCGTTCCGCTCCGTATGTGCCGATGCGGAAAGCAAGGGCGGTTATCGTTTCGAGGTTGTAAACCTCAATACTGCATTTGTCCGATATGCGGATAGTCATTTTTATCTCGTACTCCCTCAAAACTCCGCTTTTGCAGAGTGCCTTTATCCCTGCCCGTAATGTCGGGGCGGTTATCCCGAACAGATTGCAGAGTTCCCACTCGGTCATGGCGGTTGTGCTAATGTCGGTCGGCATGGTAACTTTGCCGTATTCGTCTATCGTGATTATATCTCTTTCTCTTTTCATCGGTGTTTAGTTTTAAGTCATTATTAAATAGCACTGCAAATGTTCTTCTCCATATCCTCCAACTTGTGCGACAGGGTTTCCATGTCCTGACTAATCTTCTGGTTGGTGATTTGTAGGCTCGGTAAACAACGCCTTTCCGCTTTACAGCGGTAGGTTTTCGTTTATC
>OKXB01002005.1_pt1 | contig 17803 bp, 12 predicted proteins | sample 1601731 | NCBI WGS metagenome assembly OKXB01 (sample SAMN04414077, study PRJEB24778) | human gut metagenome | material: faecal | host: Homo sapiens | reverse complement strand
CGCTAAAATGGTATAAAAATAAGGACTAAATTAGGCATAACCCCTTGATTTTACTGGGTTTCATCTAACTTGGTCCTATTATAACTCAAACACCACTCTCCCATTTGGAAACAGACTGTCTTGATATATCTAGGCGGATTGCCAGGTCCTCCTGCGACCATCCCTGCTGTTTCCGAAGCTTCATAATCTTTTCTGCTAAAATCATAACTGTTCTCCTTCTTCATTGAATGAACCCATTCTAACAGAAAGTCCGGTTACCTGCTACCAAACCGCCTTGGAAATCTGTCAACCGTCAGTTGCATTCCGCTTAAATACTGCTTTTATGCTTCGGCTGATAACGCATACCGGATACATTATAAACCGTAATAAATGCCTTCGGATCAATTTCATTGATAAACTTCATCAGCTTCTGATATTCACTTTTATCCACAATCGTAATAATCTCATTATGCTTTTCCAGATTATAGGCTCCTATCGCTTCATAGACTGTTGCTCCACTATGCAGATCCTGAATAATAAACTGTCGAAGTTCTTCTTCCTTCCCGGTGATAATGCAGACGCGCCGTTTTCGGTTCTGATCAAAAATAAAATGATCCAGAATAATTCCATTGAAATATGTCCCCAGAACACTCAGAACCACCGTTTTCTTATCATATACAAGTGCTGCGGAAAGCGCCACGCACATTCCGGAAAGTGACATTGCCCTGCCAAGCTCAATATGAAGATACTTATTCATAATCTTCGCAACAATATCCAGGCCACCGGAAGATGCATTCCGGTTAAAAAGAATACTAAGCCCCACGCTAACCACCAGAATATAACAGAGTACATCCAGTTCCTGACTATCCGTCATTGAACCGGCTTTTGGAAATAACACTTCAAAAAGTCCTAAAAATAACGGCAGCATAATGCTTGTATATACTGTTTTGATTCCGAATTCTTTTCCACAGGTCACAAATCCAATCAATAAGAGCACCACATTCAGAATCATCGTAATCGCGGACAACGGAAGCGGCACAAAGTTAGACAGTACAATTCCCAGACCGGAAATACTGCTGACGGATGCATGGCTTGGCACCAGGAAAAAGTATACCGCCGCCGCAATAATGGCTACTGCCACGGTCAGAATTCCGGTTTCTTTCATGATCTCCATAAAATTAAGCTTTTTACTCATGGTTTCACTTCTTCACAATCTTTTTATATTATGCGCAAGCGGGCGCACACCTGTCCCATTCAGGGATTCTACGATTATTAGATACCAACCGCAGACAATAGTCAAGACCCTCTTCACCTGTCCACACTTTTCTGCTTGCATTCCACCGATTTGAGAGTAAAATAGTTTTATCATCATCGGGAGGAATACTTTATGGAACTGGATGTTTTAGGATTGTTTTCGGCATGCTCTTATGCACTGGACTGTGTAGAGGCAGAGCTGGTTCATGTAACCAGTAAGCATGCCAAGCGTGTTGCATATATGAGTGTCTGCGTTGCAGAACAGATGGGCATTCAGGGCAAAGAGCTGCAGGATCTGGCGGTCTGTGCCTTATTGCATGACAATGCCCTGACGCAATATATTCAGGAGGAGCTGCATAACGATATTGCCCGGGCTTCTGCTGCACAGGAATTTCCAAGACTGGGCGCACATTGTTCTATGGGAGAGCATAATATTCAGGGTCTGCCCTTTCACACAGATGTAACGAATGTGATTTTATACCATCACGAGAATGCGGATGGAACCGGTCCTTTGGGAAAAAAATGGGAGGAAACGCCTCTTTTTGCACGTATTATTCATCTGTGTGACCTGCTGGATGTGGCCTGCCGCACCCAGACCTTTACTACCGCCACCTGGGAAAAGGGCCTCGATTTTCTTCAAAAAGCAAAGGGGCGCATGTTCGATGCGGAATGTGTAAATGCATTTCTTAAAAGCTTTTCAGAGGCCCATTTTCTTTCTCTTGGAAGCAGGGATCTGGATGCCTGTCTATGGAACAAGGTTCCCCGCATCAGGCAGGAGCTTACGTTTTCGCAGATTAAGGTACTGGCTGATTTCTTTGCACATATTGTCGACTATAAATCGCCCTTTACCAGCACCCATTCCATCGGTGTTGCCATTGATGCAGAAAAACTGGCGCGCTACATGGGATTCGATGAAGAGACTGCACAGAAGATGTATCTGGCAGGCGCATTACATGATATTGGAAAGGTTGCCGTCGGAAATGAAATCCTGGAAAAGCCCGGCCGCTTAACGGATGAGGAATTTACTACCATGAAGGACCATGCCTCTTATACCTATTATATTCTGTCTGAAATTGATGGTTTCGAAGAGCTGCGGGACTGGGCGGCTTTTCACCATGAACGGTTAGACGGCACCGGTTATCCCTTTGGCAAAACGGCTGCCGACCTGAACACCCAGGAGCGCATGATGGCATGTGTAGATATTTATCAGGCTTTAACCGAGAGCCGCCCTTATAAGCAGGGGATGTCTCATGAAAAAGCCTGTGGAATTCTAAAAGATATGGCAGACAAGGGCTGGATTGACGCTGAAATTGTTTCGCAGGTTGATTCCTGTTTCCGGATATAGGATATCATCAAATGTGCTGCAATAAAGTCACTTACTTTCTACTTTATTGCAGCACTGCACATACAACAAATGTATGCTTCCACAATTCATTTTCTATTACGGCTTCTGGTTTTCTCTCACATTTCTGTTTCTTCGTATCACTCTAAAGACGATCAAAAGCACTGCCATAATAAGTATCAGCCACACAAAATAACAGATGCCAAGGAAGGTCGGACAAATGTGGCATAAATTGCATTTACCGGCTTGTGGTGTCCGGCTCACCTGCTTGTACGCAATGGCATAAGCAGAGAATCTGTCTGTATGGATCGTTACTGTATCCGGTGCATCATCCATATCCGTTAAAAGGGTATATTCCCCTTCGTGGGAACGGATAATGAAAAACTCTCTGTCAATGCTTTGCAGCTTCTGTGGAATACCGATCACTACCTCGACCGGTTCTACCGTTCCCGTAACGGCATTCCAGTCAGCTTCTCCTATTTTAACGAACAGAGAAATATCAACATACATTCCAAGTACCAGATCAGGTATTTCCTTACGGTACTCTTTTATACCGTTCTCGATCGCACTCTTATCCTTCTCTGGAACATTGCCGGAAATATCCTTCACCTCTACCCGGATTTCTATGTTTTCTCCAGCAGCTGCACTTTTTAGCTGTGCCGGTGTCAGCACTGCATTCACCACCGCAGCAGTATCAGACACTCCTGCCGTGTACTCCTGTTCCTCACAGACAACCGTTACCGTGACTGTGCCTTCTCCAATTTTCAGGGCAGTACTTGTATCTGCCATGCCCTTCACATTTCCTGTCGGCACAGCTTCACCCGATGTGTCCACCTTGCCATCCTCTGTCATCTCCGGTACATTTAATACATCTCCTATGTCCGGCTGTTCATCCGGGGTGTTTTCCGGTTTGTTCTCCGGAGTGTTCTCCGGCTTCTTCTCCGTGGTGTTTTCCGGCTTCTTCTCCGGCTTCTTCTCCGGGGTGTTTTCCAGCTTCTTCTCCGGGGTATTTTCCGGTTTTTCCGGCTGGACTGTTGGTGATGGTGTTTCTGTTCCGCCGCCTCCCGGTTTCTCCGGTTCCGGCTTCTTTATCGTCCGGTCAAAGCCGCAGTCATTGCAGATGGTATCCCTGTCATCGTCATATACATGGCCATGCTTTTTTCCCAATGCAGCACATCGGCTGCATACTCTCCAATGTCCGTCTGTATCGTATACGTAATCTCCGCTAAAACTATGTCCTTTTGCAGGCAGTTCCACATCCTGCAACGTGATTTCTGTCGTACAACTGCTGTCGGCATACCATCTTCCACAGTCACAGACATAATAGGCTTTGTTTCCCTTTGCAAGACACGTTGGTTCTACAGCCTGCACCAGAACCGCTCTGTGAGTATGTATCCTTACCGTGATTTTCTTTTCTGCCCGGTTTCCGGCATTATCCACAGCTTTCACGGTAATGTCCGCACCGGCTGCCGGAAGCTTCTCTTTGGGTATGCTGAATTTGACCTCTGTTCTAATGCTTGTGGTAAAATCCTCCTGTAATACACACTCTGCACTATTTCCGATCTGATAAGCTGCCGAAGCCAGTCCCGCGGAAATAGCATTCTCCTTGTCATCCTTTACCGTCACAATGACTGTCGGCGCTTTCTCATATTCTTTTTCCGGACTTTCACTGCCATTTACCAAAAATGTGATCTCCGGTGCATGATCCTCCACGATAATACCATGGATGCCACTGCCATCCGTGCCTATCATCTTCGTATCCGACACATTTCCTGCATAATCCCTTGCCGTAATCATGATTTTTCCCTTAAAATCCGGTTTGATATAGATCACTGCCTTATAACCGGCACGATTCTCCACGGAAGCTTTTTTTACCGATGGCTGACCTGCTGTACTGCTATCTTCCGGTATTAGTTTATACTCCACACTCTCTATTCCACTTCCCGCCTCTGCGACAGGAATCGTAATTTCAAGACTGTCTTTTCGGATCAGCCAGTTCCAGAGATTTTTATATCCCTCATTGAAGACTGCATCACCAATCACAGGCTTTATCGTGTCAAGCTTTACGGTCAGCGCTTCTGTCACCGTTTCATTGCCTGCTGCATCCACTGCCTTGAAGGTGTAGGTGTGGGTTCCCTCGACACAGGCATAATCCTTTGTTACGGTTGTTCCCCCTTCTGTAATAACACCGGGGATTTCTTCATATCCGCCATCATCCACCTTACCATACAGGCCTGTAACTCCCTTGTTATCGGAATAAGATAAAACCATGCGGATCTGATCCGTATTATACCAGCCCTTTGTATTCGGACTGACATTACTTTCTACTGACGCAGCAAGCTCCGGCTTTTGTACATCCTTAAAATAACCATAGCAGGTTTTGTCTCCATATTCCTCTGCCCCGATCTTCGTATAGGCTGTTCCTGTATAACCGGCGTTGTCATACCAGCCACAGAACACATATCCTTCCTGTGATGGAACCGGCATTGTGAGCTCCTGTCCATGGACATAGCTTTTATAACTGTCTTCAGCCTCATAAACGCTGCCATCCGGCAGGGACAGCTTATAATTCACACGATAGGAATTCGGTATCCACTTTGCAAAAAGCGTCGTGTCTGTCACTAGCTGCGACTGGCTATCAAAATCAAATTTCCGGCTGTCTGTACATTCCGCATCCCTATACCAGCCTCCGAAGGTGTAGCCCTCACGGACAGGTTCCTGCGGCTCCGTGACCGCACACTGTACAGCCGGCTCCGGAATAAGACTATTGTAGGTCGTCCATATCAGCTGCGGCTCCACGTTACTTCCACCCTGACTGTCAAAGGTAATCTGTCTGACATAAAAGGTCTTTTGCTCACAGGCGGTGCTGTCACTGTATGCCTTCTTATAATATTGAATCTGCTTTGTGCCGGTGCTTTTTACCGTATAGACCGGTTGTATCTTTTTCAGCCCTGATAAACGGTAGATTCCCTGATAGGCCGGTAGCTCTGCCAGTACCTCCGTCTGTGCCGTTCCGGTAAGCTTTCCTCCTGATGGTCCATAGGTAAGGGAAATACTCATGGGTAGTCCTGCGGACAAGGGCTGTGCCTTGTCTGGTCCGGTAAATTCCAGACGATGGACATCATCCTTTTTTATCTGCTCTGAAAAACCATCCCTTACATTTCCCTTCCGGTCTGTCACCTTATAATATAAATAACAGGTTCCATAATAGTCTGACAAGGAAATCGTATACTCACCCGCTGCAACTGCGGCTGCATCAAGATTGACCATTCCTGTTGCCGGTTTTTGGGAAGTATCCGTCACCCATTGATACGCTGCACTCTGAACGTCGCTGGGTGTGCCTCCCTCAGCCCCTGCCTTATCCGTAAATGTAAGCTTTACCGAAACATCGGAATCCGGATACCATCCACTTGTTCCATTGCGCGTTCCATTGACTGTACAGCCAACTGTTGGCGCTGTCACATCCATACCTGTCATTTCCACACGGTATTCTTCACTGACATTTCCCGCATTGTCCGTAAGCCTTACCACATAGTTTCCGTTTTTCGCTACGCTAAAGCTGTCTCCGGTGAAGGCTGTCCAGGTGCTCTCTCCCTGCATCCTGTACTCTCTGGTACGGATGCCGCTGCCTTGATATCCTGTAATATTTCCCCTCTGATCATAAACAGCCGTATGGTCATCTGTAACACCAGTCAGCCGTATTGTTCCCGGCTTGTCACTGGCAGCTGTAAGAGCTTCCAGCTTCGGTGCCTCATTGTCGATTCTGGTCACAAGCACCTCTGCTACCGCAGAGTTCCCGAATTTATCCATTACCATAAATTCATAGACACCGTTTTTCGTCACAGTACAGCTTCCGACGGTCATATTCTCAGTCACTGTACCATTCGGTGTATAGACAAACGCAAGTGCTCCTGCACCTGTGCCGCTTCCCTGTGCCGCTTTCCATGTAAGTGTGGCACTTTTTGTCCACGAAGACGGATTTCCCGTTACTGTAATGGAAGGAAGGGCTGCTCCCACTGCCTTCTTTATCACTTGATAAGGTCCCGACTTCACGGTTTCCGATACATTTCCAGCTCCGTCTGTCACCCTTACATGCAGGTACTTTGCGGTCTTTGATGTCTCTGCTGCGGTATATTGTGCCTGATAACTGCCATCTGCAGCCGCAGTCAGTGTCTTCCATGTAGAAGTAGAAGGAGTCCCTGTCGTATTCGTCCATGCATACTCCACCTTTGCCACACCGCTGCCACCGGTATCCTCCGGCAGCACCGCAATAGTCAGCTCATTGTATACCGTGTCCGCTCCGGTACTGCTGCCGCTGCGAAGCGTCACGGTCGGGTTTTTACGATCTATTTTTTTAACCTCAATGGTCTTGGATATCACATTCCCATAGGTATCCGTCAGCGTGACGGTATAGCTTCCATTTTCTGTGACATATAAATAGGCTGAGCCCTTGGAGGATGTGATACTTTTCACTTCCTTCTTTGGTCCGTCAAAGGTAAGCTTAGTTTCTGTGCTCTGTGCACCCGCATACTGCACCACGATATATTTACCGGGCTTCCACACATCGGCTGCATCCGCTGAAGCTGCCGTGCTGCCAGCCCTCACCGACACATCCGTGATCGCAGGATTCATAAAGGTAAAAGCCTGATACCGATGGGTCGATGCTCCCGATGCTGCAGTCGCGAGCACATGCAGATACCAGGTCTGTGTCTGCCCTGCGGTTCCTCTGCTCTCTGTGAGCTGCTTACCGCTTGTGATGGTCTGCCAGCCATAGCCTGGCAGCGCAGTATCCTTCGTCCATACATACCGGATGGAGTCTGCGTCTGTGGCTGTGATCGTTGCCTTATGACGAGGCAGACTGCCACTGGTATCTGCCTTCACGGTCAGTCCCGGTTTCGTGGCATCCACCTGAATATTGGTATTGCCGCCCGAAAAGGTCTGGCTCGTACCGGATAGATGGCACATGTCCTTAATACTGCCAATACTACTGATGCTGTTGACCTTGAGTGCGTCAGTACTATTTAAGCTGACAGCAGAGGATACCTTCCCTGTAAAATAGAGCACATTCGTGTCCGCACCACCGGCATAGGACAGAGTTCCTACATTCGTAGAAATCGTAAGGCTGCTGCTCAGGCGGCTATTCTGCCTGTCCACAATCTCGTCAAAAACCAGCGCTACGGTGATCGGATCTCCCGGAAGATAGGTGCCTCCTGCCATCGGTGCAACACCAAGGAGTTCCGGCTCCTTCTCGTCATTGACCATCACAAAGCTTTGCAGGCCGTCCACATACCATACATCGACACCACTGCCAGTCGCACCAAAATAGGCGTAGCAGGTCTGGTTCACCCCAAGCTTCACCCAGGTTTTGCCATTGTAATCATGTGTTGTTCCTGAGCTGTTTAACGGATAGCCTGCACCTTCTCCTCCACCCGTTCTGGTGTCCGGAAAAGAATAGGTTCCGGCATTATTTTTTTCCGGCTGCAGAAAATTACAGGCCCAGAGCTGCCCGTTTACTCCTGCAACAGCTGCTTTTTTACCATTTATATTATAATGTCTGTCTTCTAATGGTACGGTTCCCAGATAGGCATGTTCATAGCCGTCAGTCCCTTCATATGCCTTCAGCACATACCGGTAATACCATCCACCGGCTGTGGACCTTAGATACTCCTGCTGCCATATATCCGTATAGTAGCCGGAAAAAGAACTGCTGGTATTATAGTTTGTAAAATTGTAGCGGTTTTTAAGAAAACTCACATTGGTTTCTTTTCCACCCTGTTTATCTGTTGTATCCGCGATCTGTTGCCCATTTATTCCGGATGTATCAGCGACATGTGTGATCGTTTTTTCTGTTGTGTAAACCGATCGGTCCACGGTATAGCTGCTGTCTTTCGCCATTGTCCGCTGCATCGAGCGGCGTGCCTGGTCAATCGTTCCGCCACCCGTCACACGGTAGATCTCCAGCGAATAGGTTCTGTCGGCATTGGAATACTTTGTTCCCGCCTTACTCTGATAAGCATTTGTCACGCCAAGCTCCGTCACTGTCACGGTCTTTGACGTTTCCCCCTCCGCAAAGTAGACAGCACCCTCCTGATGTTTAAAATGCGTACCACCGACCGCCGATCCGTTTACCGTGCGGTAATATACCACCTGATATTTATCCGTTCCATTACTTCTTGTGATCGTAAAGGTTGCTTTGCCATTACTGCCTGTGACACTGCTCACAGAAAATGTACCATACTGCGGAATTCCGAAGCCGAATTTTCCCGCTTCACTGTAATACACCTTCTCTTTGCCGTCAGATGTAACCTTCGCATATGCCCGCACATAGTATTCCACGCCGGCATTCAGTCCTGTGGCTTTCGCACTCAGATTTCCATTTTTTGTTGTAATGACCTGTGCGGTTTTGATACTTCCGTTATGAAACTCCACCGTTGGAGCAGGCATCACGCCCCATACAAAGCCGGTTTCCTTGATTGTATCCCCACCGGTATGTGCCAGAACCGCTTTCAGATCGAAGCTGTCCTTGCTTCCTGCAGCTGCGGTAAGCGCACCAAGCTTGAGTTCCAATGGCTTTGCAGTCACCGTGATTACACAATCCTTATTGGTCGTATTTCCTGCGGCATCGGATGCTGTTACCTGAATTCTCTTTTTTCCCGGAAGAGCTGCGATATCCTTCGGTATGGTGTAAGTCAAAGGCTTCTCGGCAAGCCTGCGGTTATCCGCCACAGAGAGCGCCTCACCAAACAGCTTCTCCACCGTCTCCTGCTTCTCTTCCTCCACCACAGTGACCTGCTATAGGTTAGCACCGGTGCCGTCTTGTCGATATTGTCCACCCATACCGGATAAGAGAGGGACTTATCACTGCCTTTTAACTTATAGTTTATCGTAAAGGTGTATTTTTTGTTTACTGTCGCTGTCTTCGTTGCGCCATCTGCAACCTTTACATCCGTGATTCCTATCTTCGGCATATCCTCAGCCTTTACCGTTATCGTCACATCACGATTGGTGAGTGTGTCCGGTGACAGCGTATGACTGACCTTCGGGCCAAGACCCATGCCCTGATTAAAATAAAAGCTGAAGCTGTCTGTTGCCTTGATTGCTTCTGTACCCGGATCCTTGAGAATTCCGGTAATTTTGTATACACCGCTAGGCGAGTTAAGGGGCATGCTTAAGGCAATCTGCTCCTGTGACTTAGCCTTGCCAAAGCAGGCATCCAGTGCATTGCCTGTCTCTGTCTGTGTCAGTGTATACTCTGTCGCATATTCTTTATTTCCTTTCTGCCGGATTGTCACAAGAGACTGTACGGTAACCGTTTTATCTTTTGTGGATGTATCCTGAAGCTCCAGGGAAAATTTTTCAATGTCAGGATCTGCTGCACCACCATCCAGCACAAGCTGCATCCAGTCTATTCTTACAATCCAGCTTCGCGGTGCTACCGTTACAGATATGACATTTTTTCCCTTTTTTAATTTTTCAAGGGGTATCTCCAATACAGTCGTATTCCACGTATTGTCTGTGCCAGACAGATAACCGATTGTCTCGTTATTATATTCTTTATTAAATTGATTTGTCTGATCCATCGGCAGATAGATGTCATCATTGAGGTACACGTAATCTGTCTCACCGTCATCCTCATCCACATCATAAGCCTTCACAGCCAGATAGGCACTCTGCGTAGGAAGCTCATCCAGTGTAAAAGCCAGCTCGATGGGATGTTTTTTGTTTGAACAACCCATGCTCTCATCAATGTCACCATCTGCCTTTCCCGTATGGCTGTTGTTCTCGTTATCTTCCGTAACCATCAGTGTCTGTGGATGTGGTGTAAGAGCCGATGCTCTGGCAGGAGCCCGCCGGGGCTGGTCTGTATCCCAGGCAGCAGCAGGCATGGCATTCTCTTCCGGCGGCTCCACGCCATAGTCCTCCACCAGATCCTCCAGTGTCAGAAGCTCCGGCAGCTCATCCTCCGCCATCCGCTGCTGTATCAGCTCCGGATAGTGATACGGACATTTGAGATCCATGCAGTCCGTCTCCGTATCACGTATATGCTCCAAGCCCTCCAGGCGTTGGATAAGCTCCGCCAGACGCTCCTCCTCTTCCCCGGAAAGTGTTTCTTTATTCTCTGTATCCTCTGTTTTATTTTCTGCAAGCCATGCATCCAGCTTCTCCCTTGCTTCGGTAAGCTGCTCCGGATCAATGATCTCCTTATTTTCTACACCTGAGGAGAGGTAGGTAAGGGGATCCGGCAGCTTCTCTAACAATGCAAGCAGTTCTGCAAGCCCCTGTCCTCCTATAGCTGCAATTGTCACACTGATCTGCGGAAGGCTGACACCATCCGCCAGCCTGTATTCTTCCGGAATAACCGGAATATAAACATAATGATTTCCCAATGCGGAAGAGTCAAAGCTGTCCGCTGTGTTGTTTTCCCATGTCACATGAATGGAAGTCTCCCGCGTGCTTTTTACAGGGGGAATCGTTTCTTCCTCTACTGGTTGCTCTTCCTCTGCCGCATCTTCTTCCGTTCCTGCGTTTTCTTCCGAAGCTGTGCTTTCCCCGGTGTCTGTGTTCTCTCCTGAGTCCATACGTTCCCCGGTGTCTGTGCTTTCTCCTGAAGCTGCGCTTTCTCCATGTTCTGTATCTTTCTCCGGTGTCTGGATTTTTTCAGCTTCTGTGTTCTCCTTCGTAGAATCCTCTGTCTCCTGCGCTACATCCCCGGTGGACTCCTCCACACTGTCTGTTTCCAACATTACAGTAAGGGTATCAGGAAATACGATTTCACTTTCCTGTGCACCGACCGGCAAAAGCTGCACTACGGCCGATTCATCCAGAGCTCCAAAGCCCGTGATCACTTCCTGTGTTTTTATTCCTTCATTGGAAGTTGCAAACACGGCAAGATCAATGCTTGTAAATACCAGTGCTGCTGTCAGAATCAGTGCTGTGATACGCGCAGCTTTTTCTCCGGCCTTAAGCTTATGTATCTTCATAATACTCACCTTCCCATTTTATCTTCTAAAAGCTTTTTCTGTCTTTTCAGCTAAAGTATATCGGAATTACTTTTTGTTATGGTCATCATTGCGGATTTGGCAGCTTTTTGTTCGGATTTGGTCACCCCCTGTTTCGTTGACTCATCCTGCCTTCTTTGCTACACTATAGATGTAATCGCAAATAATGATCACGCCTGTTTCATGCGTCCGGAACAGGCGTTTTACAGGCTTTTATATATACTGGTAACTATTCAGAAAATAAACCGGGAGGGGGATCATGCCTTGCAGATTGCTTTATGTGATGATGAAATAACGAACCATGAAAAGACCAGGGAGCTGATCAGACAATATAAACAGATACATTCTGACCGGACTCTTTCCTTATCTTCTTTTGCATCAGGAAAAGAACTTATCAACCATGTAGATGAACACGGTGGCTTTGACCTCTATATTCTGGACTGTATTATGCCGGAAATGAATGGTATTGAGCTTGGTGCTGCCCTGAGAATGCGTGATGATACGGGATTTCTGATCTACCTCACCACCTCCCCTGACTTTGCACTGGATTCTTACCGGGTAGATGCCTTTGATTATCTGTTAAAGCCTGTTGAGAGTGAACTGTTTTTCCAAAGCCTCGACAAGGCTTACCGCTCTTTTTCACAGATCATGCAAAAGACCGTTGCCATAAAGACCACGGACAGTATCCGTATGATCCCCATCGCCGACATACGGTATGCAGAGCGCATAGATAAACATATTGATTATCATCTGACAGATAATACTGTGATACACAGCACCAGCTTCAACGGTTCTTTCCAGAATGCTGTGTCTGAGCTGCTGGCACACAAAAGAATGCTTCTGGTAGGTTCCTCCTTTGTCGTCAATTTATTCCATGTCACAGAGGTTACAAGATCAGACCTGCTGCTGACCGGGGAGCTTCGTGTTCCGGTTCCCCGCCGTATGTACGAAACAGTCAAGAAGGAGTGGGCGGACTTTTGGCTGAATGGAGGAAGATACTATGCTTTTTGAGGATAATATTATTTTTTTGATCTTAAAAGTTACAATCACCTGCGCAGGTACCTTTGGCATGATGGGCTCCACCACAAAGTTCCGCTATGTGAAGGAGAAGCCCATAAGTATCATGATTTTTGCTTCCTACTTCATTTATGTCATAATTTCATCCTACGCAATCATCTATTTTTTCAGCTACCAGCATTTACTGCGGGTATTTCTCCTGACAATATCCTGTCCCGCCATCCTTCTGCTGCATAATATGTCTGACGAGCCATTTCCACGGCTTGTATTCATCCGCGCAACACACATACTTGTTTCTATATATATTGCAGGCACCATCACACTCATAAATACTGCGCTGCACGGAACGGAGCTCTCAGATATCCTGATGCGTCTGCTCGCCTATCTGCTTGTCATCCTGTTTGATTTTCATTTCATGCGCCGCATCTATCTGGATTTTATTACAGAGATCCGGAAAGGCTGGGGAATCCTTTCCCTGATTCCCTGTGCGCTGATCATCCTTACCGTAGCACTTGCTTTTTATCCGGAGCATTATAGTAAACGCCCCACAAGTGTTATATTGATCTATCTGCTTGGTGCCGTCATTGTCATTCTTTACACTGCGATCGGCGTATTTCTTTCTATGCAGTATCACAGGCAGGAAATAGAGCAGAACAGAAAAATTCTCGAGCTGCAGGTACAAAATATACAAAGAGAGGCTGCCGACATGGAAAAGCTTGCAAAGCAGACAAAAATCATCCGGCATGACACCCGGCACATACTTTCCACTATCGCATCTCTTGCCGAGAGTGGAGATATGCAGGCGATCCTTGCCTTTACCGGCATCGCCGGCCAGAAGCCTGATATGCCTGAAGCCTTCCATTACTGCACAGATGCCCTTTTGGATACAACACTTTATTCTTATCTTAAATCCGCAGAGGAATCCGGTATCCTGCTTCAAACCTCCGTCACTATCCCGGATATTCTTCCGGTTGACCCTGCCGGACTTGCCATCTGCTTTGCCAATGCGCTTGGAAATGCCATCGAATGCTGTGAAAAGCTGCCAAAGAAGAAACGAAAAATTGTTTTTAAATGCATTGGAAAACCCAGGCTGATGTTTGAGCTTGAGAATCCTCAGCCGGACAGGGTAACCTTTGACAGAAATGGTCTTCCACATTTACCGGAGGGCGGTATGGAAGCCCATATCCGTTCCATCGTGGCTTTCTGCGAAAAATATGATGCCTTTTACACCTTTACAGCTGAAGACGGCTGGTTTAAGGTTATGGTCACATTATGATAATGTTCAAAATGGAGGAATACTATGATTTTTGATGATAATACGGCTTACCAGATCTACCGTATCTTTGTCGCTGTATTTGGCACGCTCGGCATGGTAGTCGCCACTTCTCCGATGAGAAAAAACTATAAAAGGAACCTGCTTTTTTTAGGCGGATATGCCATTTATGCAATTGTGTTCACCTTTTTTTTCATGCACTTTTGTGGATTTCTGTCTTTTCTCAGAAGCGTTATCCTTACTATTTCTCTGCCGGGTGTAATCATGATCTATATGACCGCAGACACCACCGTCTCAAGGCATGTCTTCAAATGCCTGTCGCAGCTCCTGCTCTCTGTCTACCTTCTGATCAGTGTGACACTGCTCAACACACTGTTTAAAGGCACGCTGCTGTCAAATGCAATACTTCTTCTGTCTGCCTATCTTGCTGCGATTGCCTTGGAATTTTTTGTTCTGAGAAGGGTTTTTCCGGATATAGGCGGGATCAATACCCGGGGCTTTGGAATTCTCGCATTGATCCCTATCGCCTTTTTCCTCTTTGTGATGACGCTTGCACTCTATCCGGTTCATTACACACAGAACCCGGCTTTTCCACTTCTGTTCTACCTCTCAGGTGCTGTCATCGCCATCATTTATTATGCTGTTTTCCAATATCTGCGGACACAGTATCAGTATCAGATGGATGAACAGAACCGTGAGATTCTGGAAATCCAGATACAGGGGATTAAAAAACATGTTGATGATACGAAACGGAACGCCAGAGAAGTAACTCTCATCTGGCAGGATACTCACAAGATGCTGTCCGGTATCGCTGCGCTTGCTAAGGAAGGAAATGCTAAGGCTATCCTTGAGCTTGTATCCGAATCAACAGAGCTGAACCGGCTGAGCACTCCCACTTATTACTGCAGTGATCCCATATTAAATGCTACTCTCACTGCTTATCTTGGGCAGGCTTTGGATTTGGGCATTACCATAGAGCACCATCTTGCGATTCCGGAAAGCCTCCCTGTTGATTCTGCCGAGCTTTCCATCTGTTTTGCCAACGCCCTGGAAAATGCCACCAAAGCATGTACAGAGCTTCCTGAAAATGAGAGAAAAATTATTATCCGCTGTATCTGCAGGCCTGCCTTTATGTTTGAGATTGCAAACCCTTATAAAGGACAGATCACCTTGGGAAGAAACGGACTTCCAACCTCCACCAGAACAGGTCATGGAACTGGTACACGCTCCATCATGGCTTTCTGTGAAAAGCATAATGCCTTTTATGATTTTTCCACAGAGGGCGGCTGGTTTAAGCTCATGATTACTCTGTAAGCTGTATTTATCCATGCGCCCTACAGCAATATACGGAGTCCATGCTCTGAATCTAATTCCAATACACGAATGTGCATTCAATTATCTTTTCATATCAAGACTCATGTTAAATCATAAAATAATCCAAATACGATTTCTTCTGCACGGTTGAGCAACTATGTCATAATTCGGTACTTGCCGAATTCAAGATTATTTTAAAAGATCGGATAAAACATTATTTATGTATTTTTCAAGCGAGGTCTGATCTATCAGCGCCGGAACAACACCTTGTCTTGAAATACAAAAAACAGCATCACTTCCGCCTGTGCTATCCATGGGGATAAAATCAGCCGCTGCCGGAAAATGCTGTTCCATAGATGCGGTTTTCAGAAAACAACCATGCTCTCCGAGTGTGATAACAACTGCCCCAACGCCCTTTTGGAGCATGGTATCTGCTTGGCGGGAAAGTTCAGTGATATCTATGGAAGCAGAACAATTGCAAAGCAGTGCCATCTCAGCCTGGTTTGGAATGAGAATATCTGTATGCCGGAGGATATTGTCACTTAAGGAGGATACGGCAGCTGGTTTCAAAATCGTTCTGACATTATTTTCTTTTGCGATCAGAACAGCTTCTTCTACAGCTTCAATTACAATTTCAGTCTGTAACAGACAGTAAGCACAGTTTTCAAACAAATGGCTGTTACTTCGAATCGTCTGGGCTGTCAAAGTAGCGTTTGCACCAGTCAGGAGTGTAATCATAGATTCACCGTCATCCTGAATCTGGATATATGCCTTGCCGGTGTTAACAGATCTGTCTCTATGGATACCAGAGCTGTCAATACCGTGTTCCGCCAGACAAGAATTATTGAAGTAGCCGTCAGCGGCAGCGCACAGGAAATCGCCATTCACCAGCAGAAGTTCGATCTGTATATGAACGAACATCCCAATGTTACAATCAAGCCAGTCGACCTCGGTAGTGAACGTTTTCAAAAACTGATGACATTGATTGGCGCAGATAATGCACCTGATATTATTTACCTTAATGAATGGACTTATGTTATGGCTAACAAAGGGGCACTTCTTGGGTTAAATGATCTGATTGAAAAGGATCAGTTTGATACGTCTGTTTATCCGGAATCCCTGTTAACTCCTCTTCGTTATGAAAACGAGCTGTATGCGTTACCACAAGAAGTTTCTCCATTTGTGATTTATTATAATAAGGAAATGTTCGAAGCAGCAAATGTACCTTTACCTACGGATGACTGGACAATTGATGAATTTTATGCAGCTGCAGAGGCACTGACCAATCCCGCTGAAAAAGTTTACGGTTATCGTCATCCGGGCGCATGGGCAGATCAAGTTCTTGGCTGGCTCTCACGTGCCGGTGTAGATTTTGATATTAGTGGCACTGAGGTTAAAGGACTGGATACACCAGAAGCTCTTAATGCTCTGACGTTCCTGCATAATTTGGTTGTTAAAGATGAACTTTCTCCTAACCCTGCTGCACTGTTAAACCAGAAAATCCGTGGGGTTAATGCGTACAGATCTGCCTTTTTCATCCCGGTTATTGTATCGTATGTCTCAATTACAATGGTTTGGCAGTGGTTGTATAATGAAGATTATGTGTATATGTTTGAGCAGGCTCCGTGGCTTGTTTATTTTGGAAGCACTATTTTTATACCTTATTCACCATTTTGGGACAACTCATTACATGCTCAATGGCAGCCTACGCATTTGCACGATTGAATTTTAAGGGCAAAAATATTTTATTCATCATTTATCTAGGTACCATGATGATTCCATTCCAGGCTGTTATGATCCCTCAGTTTAAAATAATCAAGTTTATGGGCTTGATAGACACCAAATCGTCGCTTGTAGCTGTAGGAATTTTTAATGCATTTGGAACATTTTTGCTTCGCCAGTTTTTCCTTACGATTCCTAAAGAAGGTCTGCAGGTTACGGAAAGGCATGGTACTTAATATGAAAATTGCTGAAAATTATATGGAAAAAGTTTATGCAGGATGGCTTGGAAAGATCATTGGTATCCGTCTGGGGGCACCTATTGAAGGGTGGACATATCAACGTATTCGTGATGTCTTTGGAGAAGTGTGGTCTTACCCCGCTAATTATAAGAATTTTGCCGCTGACGATGATAGCAACGGTCCGCTGTTTTTTATCCGGGCATTGGAAGACTGCAAAGATTTGAATAACTTTTCTTCTCATGAAGCAGCAAATGCACTATTAAATTATGCACCGTATGAACATGGCTTCTTTTGGTGGGGCGGCTATGGTATTTCAACCGAGCATACAGCTTATCTGAATCTTAGAAACGGTATTACTGCACCAAGAAGCGGCAGCGTAGAACAGAATGGCTCCACGATGGCTGAACAGATTGGTGGACAGATTTTCATTGATTCATGGGGCTTTGTTTCTCCCAACAATTCCATAGATTTTTCCTCTTTCAAATTCCACCGAAACATTGTTAAGAGCAATCTCTGAACCAAACTTCTTTATTACATTATCAACTTGTAACTATTCAGAACCCCATGCGCAAAACCGCATCTTCGATGCTTTTCTTTTGCCTATGTGGCTACTTCGCCATATAAATTGTGTCAAATATGCTTATAAATAAGCATATTCTGTCTC
>OKXB01001989.1_pt1 | contig 17955 bp, 13 predicted proteins | sample 1601731 | NCBI WGS metagenome assembly OKXB01 (sample SAMN04414077, study PRJEB24778) | human gut metagenome | material: faecal | host: Homo sapiens | reverse complement strand
GGGCGAACCTCTTTTTGGCACCGGAATTAGTCTTCATCTTAGGCATTTTCCAATTATTTTTAATTATTAAACTTAACCTCCCTTCTATCAGGGACGGATTTTATTCTTCTGTTTTCTTATCACCCTCGCTTTTAGGCTTAGGTGTCGTGATCACTTTCTTTACAACTTTCGGAGCTGCGGCCGCAGCCGGGGCTGAACCAGTGCCCGCTTTCTTCGGAGTAAGCATGATAATCATACGTTTTCCCTCCAATACCGGCAACTGCTCTACTTTTCCATAATCCTCCAAATCGTTGGCAAAACGAAGCAGCAGGACTTCTCCCTGTTCCTTGAAAAGGATAGAACGGCCTTTAAAGAACACGTAGGCTTTGACCTTCGAACCTTCCTCCAAAAATCCCTTAGCGTGCTTCAATTTAAAATTGTAATCATGATCATCTGTCTGAGGCCCGAAACGAATCTCCTTCACGACCACTTTCACAGATTTCGCTTTTTGCTCTTTCTGACGCTTTTTTTGCTGATAGAGGAATTTCTGGTAGTCGATTACTCTACAAACGGGGGGCGCAGCATTTGGTGAAATCTCGACTAGATCCATCCCCTGCTCTTCCGCTATTTTCAGCGCTTGAGCGATCGGATAAACACCCGTCTCAATATTGTCACCTACTAAACGAACTTCACGAACACGAATACGTTCGTTGATTCTATACTGTTCTTTCAGATTGTCATTCTTCATTCAAAAAGATTTATTCTCCTCGTTATTAGTTATTTACTTGTTTTTATTTTGCCAACGATTCATCATGTCCTCTACTTCATCGTTCAAAAGCGCTGCAAAGGTAGCAATTTTCATCGAACCTTTATCACCTTCGCCCTGTTTTCTTACAGAAACTTCACCATTTTCTGCTTCTTTTTCTCCAACGATGAGCATATAAGGGATTCTTTTCAATTCATTGTCACGAATTTTACGACCGATCTTCTCATTTCGGTCATCTACGATAGCACGAATTTCCTGATTACCCAACTCACGCGCGATTTGCCAAGCGTAATCATTAAACTTCTCGCTGATCGGCATGATACATACCTGCTCCGGAGTCAACCACAACGGGAACTTTCCGGCGGTGTGCTCGATCAATACGGCAACGAACCGTTCCATGGAACCGAACGGCGCACGGTGGATCATAACCGGACGGTGCTTCTGGTTGTCGGCACCCGTATATTCCAATTGGAAACGTTCCGGTAAGTTATAGTCTACCTGAATCGTACCTAACTGCCAACGGCGGCCGATAGCGTCTTTCACCATGAAGTCGAGTTTCGGACCGTAGAAAGCGGCCTCTCCATATTCGATCTTAGCTTTCAAGCCTTTTTCCTCACAAGCCTCTACAATCGCTTGCTCAGCCTTCTCCCAATTCTCGTCGCTACCGATATATTTCTCACGGTTCACCTTGTCACGCAAGGAGATCTGAGCCTCGAAGTTCTCGAAATTCATCGTCTTGAATACGATCGAGATGATGTCCATTACGTTCAAGAATTCCTGCTTTACTTGATCGGGGCGGCAGAAAATATGAGCATCATCCTGCGTAAAGCTACGTACACGGGTCAATCCGTGCAACTCTCCGCTCTGTTCATACCGGCAAACCGTACCGAACTCAGCTAGACGCAACGGCAGGTCCTTATACGAACGAGGAGAGTTTTTATAGATCATACAGTGATGAGGACAGTTCATCGGTTTCAAGAAGTATTCCTCACCCTCCTCAGGTGTATGGATCGGTTGGAAAGAATCCTTTCCGTATTTAGCGTAGTGGCCGGAGGTAATATACAATAATTTATTACCGATCGGCGGACACATTACCTCTTGATAATTATAACGAGCTTGGATACGACGCAAGAACTCTTGCAGACGCAAACGCAAGGCGGTACCTTTCGGCAACCACATCGGTAAGCCCTTACCTACCGTATCGGAGAACATGAACAAGTCCATCTCCTTACCGATCTTACGGTGGTCACGTTTCTTGGCCTCCTCCAACAATGTCAGATACTCATCCAACATCTTCTTTTTCGGGAAAGTGATACCATACAAACGAACCAATTGCTTGCGTTTCTCATCGCCACGCCAATAAGCGCCGGCTACGCTCAATATCTTGACAGCTTTCAGATAAGAGGTATTCGGTAAGTGCGGTCCTCTACACAAGTCCGTAAAAGAACCCTGCGTATAGGTAGTGATCGTACCGTCTTCCAACTCACTGATAAGCTCTGTTTTATACTCTTCACCTCTATCGCCGAACATCTTCATGGCATCCGCCTTGGTAATGTCCTGACGTTTGATCTCTTCTTTCTTGGCTACCAGCTCAAGCATCTTAGCCTCGATAGCAGCGAAATCACCCTCTTTGATCACGGCCTCACCCGGATCCACGTCATAATAGAAACCGTTCTCGATCGCCGGACCGATACCGAATTTAATACCCGGATATAATTCCTGCAAAGCCTCTGCCATAAGGTGAGCGCTGGAATGCCAGAACGCATGTTTACCTTCCTCGTCTTCCCACTTCAAAAGTTTCACCGTAGCGTCGTCGTTGATAGGACGGCTTAAGTCCCAAACCTCCCCATTCACGCTTGCGGCTAGGACTTCCTGTGCCAAACGAGAACTAATGCTTTCCGCTATCTGCATAGCAGTCGTTCCCTTTGCATATTCTCTTACGGAATTGTCCGGAAATGTAATCTTTATCATATTCTATTCTCTAAAATTCTTTATATTCAGCCCACAAAGTTAATATTTCTTTTCTATCAGCGAAACATTTAACTCGAATAATTTGCGTTATCACCGGCTTGTCATTCGCTTGATGATACTATAGGCGTTGTAGATACCCAATTCCCCTGCCTTGCTCAAGTCGGCGATGCCCCGGTTCACGTCACCTTGCGACAGACGGGCTAACCCACGGTTGTAGTAAGCCTCGGCAAATTCAGGGTCCCGCTCGATCGCCTCGTTGTAATCAACGATAGCGGCACGGAAATCACGCTGGGCGCAACGCAGATTCGCACGGTTAAAGTAAGCGTACACAAAACCCGGGTTCAGCTTGATCACCATATCGTAATCCCTCATGATCTGCTCATGCTCATAGGCTCGCTTATTATCCTTCAGCATAGCGCTCCGGAGGTCCACCGAGGTGTTGGCGTTTACCTGCGACTGTGCGGACTTACCAATATTCAAGTTCATTCCCGAGCCACTCAAGTCGTACGTATCCTTGCTAGCCTGCTGGGATTGGGTGTACATCAATTGCTTATAACGTTCCACGGCACGATTGAAATAAGCCATCGTGAACGACGGGTCTCGCTCGATCGCTTCCGAGAAATTCTTGATCGCCTCCGAGAAATCCTGCACCAACATGAAGTCCATCGCACGGCCAAAATAAGCGTTAGCGTTGTTCGGATCACGCTCGATCTCCGCCGAATACTCGTCGATGGAGGCGAAATGCACGGCGATTTGGTCCTCAGTCAAAGCGGCCTCCTCGTTCGTGATACGCAATTTACGCTTCAAGACCATCTGGCCATTGTAATCCTCCACCATCTTGTCGTAATAAACAAGTTTCTTTACGGGATCCGCCTTCTCGTAATAGGTCAAGACAAACTGGGGTTCCAGATCCACATGGACATTCCGGTCTTGTACACGCCCACGGACCTCGCTTTGGTATTTACTTTTACGCTCCTGCTCCTTATCGTATACCACCAAGCGGTTGAACTTATTGATATTCTTATCGGATTGCTCACGAGTATTCTCCTCCGAATCGTCCGTCTTGGCATCTCCGTTCACCGCTGTATTGGATCCCGAAGACGATGTCTTCGGGATCTGTCCGTTCTTGGCCTGCTCCTCCATCTTTATGGCCGCCCAATAATCACGGTCTGCCCCCACGTTATCCCCTAGCTTACGCTTTGCTTCCGAACGGCTCACAAAGCCTGGCAGGAAAGTAGGATATTGCTTCAAGACCACGTCGTAATCCTGCACGGCCCCCCGGTAGTCGCCCGTCTCGAAACGGAGCAACGCACGGTTGTAATAAGCCATATAGTTATCTGGCTCTTGCTGGATAACGACATCGAAGTCTTCAATAGCACGGTTATTATCCCCGACTTGGAACCGAAGCAAACCTCGGTTGAATCGTGCGATCAAGTTCCGGCTATCCATGCTGATCACCTGATCGTAATCGGCCATCGCACCTCTCAAGTCATTCATCTGATAACGAACTAGCCCCCGGTTAATATAATATCCGCTCTCACGGGTATCCAGACGTAGAGCCTCGTTCAAATCGGCCAAAGCGTCCTTGTAATCATCCATTTGATAATGAAGGATCGCACGATTGCCATACGCCGGCGCATAATAAGGATCCATCTCGATCGCCTTATTATAATCGGCCAAGGCTTTCAACGTATCCCCTTTCTCCAGATACATAGCGCCCCGTGTCATATAATTCATGGAATATTTCGGATGGGCGGTCATTAAATCATCGAATGTCTTCTCCGCCCCGTTATAGTCTTTTTTCTGGATAAAAGCCACCGCCATATTCACCAGCATCTGGCGGTCCTCGGGTTTGAACTCAAGTCCTTTCTGGTAATCGTCGATCGCCTCGTCGTATTTCTCCAGACTTTGACGGGCGATGCCGCGAGCGTAATACGCTTGTGTTAAAAAAGGGTTCCGCTGAAGACATAAAGTACAGTCTTCCTCGGCCCCCTTAAAATCGTCCAGATTTATCTTCGCCACCGCACGGTAAAAATAGGGTTCCGCCAACCAAGGTTTGGATTTGATAACCTGATTGAAGTACTGAATGGAAAGAACATAATCCTCAAAATAAAGGGCGTTCCTGCCAATGGCCAATACACGGTCCGTATTAATCTGCGCAAAAAGCGAAATCGTAAATATCTGTAATATCAAAAAGAGTGTTGCCTTCTTCATCCTATTAAAAATGATTGAGAGGCAAAAATAAGTAAATTATCTTACTTAGACTCTATTTTTACCATTAAATGATTCTTCGTTATCTTATCGCCCTCTTTTACATTGAGCTCGACAACGACTCCCGATATGGGAGCGACCACCCGGTTCTGCATTTTCATCGCCTCATGGATTAGCAGAAGTTGCCCGGCCTCCACAGCCTGTCCTTCCTCTACCATAATCTTGATAATCGTTCCGGGAAGATGAGAAACCACGTCACCAGCCGACGGCTTATGCCACATCGGTCGGCTCTTATACTTCGCTGTCAGCAACGTCTTATATTTACGTGCCGTCACCACAAAGTCTACATATTCTTCTTGCTGGTGTTTCTTTTCCATACTCTCATCAATTTAGAACGGAGGCAAACCGTGCTTCTTGGCCGGTCTGTATTCCTCTTTTAGAATGGAAAGCTTCAGTGCGTGTAGCAATAATGAACGGGTTTCTTTCGGTTCGATCACAGAGTCGATAAATCCCTTGGAAGCCGCCACGTACGGGTTCGCGAATTTCTCGATATATTCTTTCACCTTCTCCTGACGCATAGCGTTCTGATCTTCCGCCTCCATGATCTCCTTGCGGAATATGATGTTAGCTGCGCCTTCCGGACCCATAACAGCGATCTCCGCGCTCGGCCAAGCGAACATGAAGTCAGCGCCCAAGTGACGGGAGTTCATAGCTATATAACCTCCACCGTACGCCTTGCGCAAGATAACCGTGATCTTAGGAACAGTAGCTTCCGAATACGCATACAGAACCTTAGCCCCATGACGAATCACACCCGCATGCTCTTGATCTACGCCCGGCAGATAACCCGGCATATCCTCCAACGTGATGATAGGAATATTGAATGAGTCGCAGAAACGGATGAAACGAGCGGCCTTGTCAGCGCTATCACAATCAAGCACGCCGGCCAAAACCATCGGTTGATTGGCAACGAAACCTACCGTTTCTCCTGCCATACGACCAAAACCGATCACAATATTAGCGGCCCACAACTCTTGAATCTCCAAGAAGTCCGAGTCATCGACGATACATCTGATAACGTCTCGCACATCATACGGTTGTTTCGGGTCCGCCGGAACTACTTGCTCGATATTCAGCATAGCGGACGGCTCTTTCGGCTCAACCACTTTCGCACGCTCCTGATTATTCCAAGGGATGAAGCTAACCAAACGTTTCACCTGATCGAAACATTCTTGCTCGCTCAAGGCATAAAAATGAGCGTTACCTGTAGTCTCCGCATGAACACGTGCGCCACCAAGGTCTTCCATAGAGATATCCTCACCCAGCACGGTCTTGATAACGTTCGGTCCCGTGATAAACATCTTAGAGATGTTCTCAACCACAAACACGAAGTCCGTCAACGCCGGAGAATAAACGGCACCACCGGCACAAGGACCGAGGATCAAGGAAATCTGAGGGATCACGCCCGAGGCGATCGTATTGCGATAGAATATTTCACCATAACCAGCCAAAGCACCAACACCTTCTTGGATACGTGCGCCACCCGAGTCATTGATTCCGATGATCGGACATTTCATCTTCAACGCATGATCCATGATCTTGGTGATCTTACGAGCATGCTGCAAACCTAACGAACCACCGGCAACCGTAAAGTCCTGCGCATAGATGCAAACCGGGGCACCAAAGATCGTACCCGTACCAGTAACCACACCATCACCCGGCAGAACCTTCTTCTCCATACCGAAATCACGGCCATCGTGTTTCACGAACATGTCATACTCATGGAAAGAGTTCTTATCCAACAAAGCCAAGATACGCTCCCGGGCAGTAAGCTTACCCATCGCCACTTGCTTTTCGATAGCAGCCTCACCACCGCCCATCTCGATAACGGCTTTCTTTTCCCTGAGGGCCTCAATGTTTTTACTTAAATCTGTCATATTGATTATTTATAGATTTATTATTTACCAACGGCTTTTGCCCGGTAAGAGCAACGAACCGTCCCTTTAATAATACTATTTAATTTGCCTTTGTTCAATTGGCGGCGAATAGCGGAGACATTGTCTATAAAGACATGCCCCGTCAGATGCTCGCACTCATGCTGCACGATACGGGCGGCGAAACCTTCCACCACTTCCTCGTGCTCCTCCCAATTCTCATCCCAATATCTCACACGAACCGTTTTCGAGCGAGACACTTTCTCGTGTATACCCGGCAGGCTCAAGCAGCCTTCCTCCATAGCTATTTCCTCCTCGCTACGTTCCAAAAACTCGGGATTAATCAACGCACGCTTGAAACCCTTGCATTCAGGGAAGTCATCTCCCATCACATCACCGTCTATAACCACCAAACGGATAGACAAGCCCACCTGAGGAGCGGCAAGCCCTACCCCATCAGCATTATACATCGTTTCAAACATATTGGCAACCAACTGTTTCAAGTCGGGATAATCTTTAGGTACATCCTCAGCCTCTTTTCTTAGTACGGGCTGACCATATAAAAATACGGGTAAAATCATAAGTTATAACTGATATTTTTTACTTTCTAAATAAGCTTGCAAAATAATAACGGCGCTAATCTCATCAACCAATCCTTTATCTTGCCGTTTCTTTTTCTTTAAACCGCCTTCCAACATGGCCTTATGAGCTAAGACCGACGTGAACCGCTCGTCGTAATAAGTTACCGGGATACTTGGTATCGTCCTTTTCAGATGGGTCACGAACGCCTCCACATACTTCATGTTCTCAGAAGGCTCATTGTTCATTTGCTTCGGAAGCCCGACCACAAATAAATCCACCGGTTCCCGTGATATGTAATCCGACAGGTATTTCACAACCTCTCCACTTGGGACTGTCGCCACGCCGTTAGCGATCATTTGTAAAATATCCGTAGCGGCTATCCCCGTACGTTTCCGGCCGTAATCTATTGCAATTATTCTTCCCATCGAGCGCGAATATAGCATAAATATAAATACAGATTACACAAATCCGCAAAAAGTGTGCAACAAATCGGATCAATATGCATTCTTCTCTCCCTTGAACATATTCAGTACCGTAACCACAATAATCTTTAAATCAAGGAAGAACGTCCAATTCTCTATATACCACACATCTCTCTTCACACGTCCTTCCATCTGCTCCAGCGTCTTGGTCTCACCTCGGTAACCGGTGACTTGCGCCCACCCCGTTACTCCCGGTTTCACCAAATGCCGCACCATATACTTATCGATCAACGCCGAGTACTGCTCGGTATGCTTCAGCATATGCGGACGAGGGCCTACCACGGACATATCGCCCAGCAAGACGTTCACGAACTGAGGGAACTCATCCAAATTCGTCCGGCGCAAGAAATCGCCGATCCGGGTCTTCCGGGGATCATCCTTGACGGCCTGCAAGGTATCGGCCTGCGCGTTCACCTTCATCGTACGAAATTTAAAACATTCGAAGTCATGCCCATACAATCCCGTACGTTTCTGCTTAAACAAAATCGGGCCGGGTGAGCTTAACTTGATCATTATACCGACCACGATGTACAGGATCGGATAAATCGTGAGCAAAATCACCAAAGAGAAAAATATATCGAACGTTCGTTTCAAGAACCGGTTATAGGCGGATTGCAAAGGCTCTCGGCGGACCGTCAGCAATGGGATCGATTCCATCACCTCCATCACCATACTCTTCTTTACATCCCGGTAAAACTCGGGCACGATATAGAAGCGCACCATCTTCTTCTCGGCGAAATTCAGAAGCCGTACGATCTTTCCGTTGTTCGTACCCGGCAAGGTACAATAAATCTCATCGATATCATGCTCCAGCACATACGCTTCCACCTCGCTCGTCTTGCCCAAGTAATTAGGTAAAACGTCTTTCAACGAGTCATTGTCATCAAAAAATCCCTTTACGCTAAACCCATAGCTCAAATCATCTTTCATGACTTGGTAAAGCTCCATACCATTCTTTCCGGCCCCCACAATCACCACCTTCTTAAAGTTATAGCCTTTTCGCCTGTACAACTTTAAAGATAGGCGCACCAAAACCCGCCAAAGCGAAAACAAGATGATAGAAACCCCGTAATAGACCAAGAGGAAGGTTGCCAGAACATCTCCCACATTCAAGAAGATCAAGCAAGTAGCGAACAAGAAGATAAGTACGGTAACCAATCCGAACGCCCGTTGCACGATCTTGTCGATAAACACGACCGCCTGATGCAATTGAATCGGGATAAAATATAAAGAGAAGAAATAACAGAAGTTCAATAACAGAATAACCTCTCTCAAATTATAGGATATCGCTTCCGTGTATTTCGGGCCAAGCAGATGAAAAACGGCCATAAACAAAAGATTCAATACGATCAAATCTCCTACACCAATCAGCCATTGGATTAAATAACCATGTTTTTTGTTCAATATCATAGCAATTCGATAAATTCTCACAAAAGTAAGTATTTTTCGGCGCAAAAAAAAGGCCGCACTTAGAAGTACGGCCTTTTTAAAGTATTAATTCGTAAATTAATTATTAGCGCTCATAATTACTACACGGTTCCAGCTATTTTCGCCATAAGGCTGTTCGTCCGAACCTCTCCACTCGATAGTGATCTGGCTAGAAGAGATACCGTATTTATCGATAAGTTCCTTAGCGACCGCTCTAGCACGTTTCTCAGAAAGACCCATGTTATAATCAGAAGTACCCGTCTTCTTGTCAGCGTAACCAACTACCTTGATCGGAGCGTTGTTGTTCTTCATGAACTCAGCTGTGTTATAGATATTGATCTGCTGGTTCTTGTCGATCTTAGCGCTGTTGATGCGGAAGTAAACCACATTGTCAACGTAGTTATTTACAACTTCAGTAACTGTCTCTTGGCACTCAGGGCAAGAAACCGGACGTTTGCTCAACTCATCGTTAGCAGCACGCAAAGAGTTGATCTGGCCGTTCAAGTCGTTCAACAAAGCGTAATCCATCGGCTCCAATACCTCGAAGTCAGTCTTACCCAATTTGAATGTCAAACCAGCGCTCAACTGAACGATACCATCTGTCAGGTGATTCATCTCGACACGGTTAAACTGCTCGTTCAACAAAGAACCTTGGATCTCAACATTCAAATCAACACGTTTGCTCAAACGGAAAGCGGTTAAGATACCAGCGTTCAACGTAGGAGACTCCGTTCTTGGACGATCATAAGACTCTGTAGTCTTGAAACGCTGCGCATAACCAAAACCGACCCAAGGAATCAAGCGGAACACTTTAGATTCTCTGTAAGGAGCCCAGAAGTTAGTAACATCCCACAACAAATCTACGTGAGCGGCTACATATTTATTATGTTGCATAAACTGTGCGCCATCACCTTCAAAACCGTGGATAATACCACCATTTAACTGGGTACGGAATCCTAAATACGGATTAAACCACTTACCAAAAGATACTTGTGGAGCGAAGTTTAAACGATTCTTGAAATCAGCCTCTCCATTTTGGTCTCCTAACAATACGCTGGCTCCACCCGCAATTGAAATAAACCAATTGTCGCGAGCTTTATTCTTCTTGAAATTAGTCTTATAACCAGCCTCATTGCTGAACCCCACCTGCGGTTGATATTCCTGTGCTGTCACAGAGAATACAAAACCTGATAACAAAGCTAAAAGTAAAACCTTAGTCTTCATATTTTCAACATTTTAATTAAACAATCAATTACCTAATATCTTAAAATTGGCACAAATTTAACTCTTTTTGTAATTACAACAAATAAAATCTTCAAATTGTTTCGAACTCACTCGAAATAGTTCAAAATTTTATAGCCCCCCTCTTTCAGATAAGACTCCTTCTTCATTAGTTTTATATCGTTCTTCATCATATCCTCAATTAAAGCCGCTAATGAATACTCCGGTTCCCACCCTAAACGAGTACGTGCCTTCGTAGCGTCACCGATCAGCAACTCTACTTCCGTAGGGCGGAAATACTGCGGATCTACTCCCACAACTTCCTCACCCACACGTTTCTTAAAGTTTTCCAGATAGGCATCACCAACCTTCTTGACGAACAATCCCTCGTCTATCGACTCTATGATAGCGACCTCGTCTATCCCTTCTCCTTTAAAGCGGATTCCCACGCCAATTTCCTCAAAAGCCATACGGATAAAGTCCCGAATCGTGGTAGTAATCCCGGTAGCTATGACATAATCCGAGGGTTCATCTTGTTGCAAAATAGCGTACATGGCACGCACGTAATCTTTTGCGTGTCCCCAATCCCGTTTGGAGGAAAGATTACCCATATAAACCTTTTTTTGCATACCCAAAACGATACGTGAAACCGCCCGGGTTACCTTACGGGTCACGAATGTCTCTCCCCTTAATGGAGACTCGTGATTAAACAAGATGCCATTGGAAGCGTGCATATGATAGGCCTCCCTGTAATTCACCGTAATCCAGTAACCGTATAGTTTCGCTACCGCATAAGGGCTTCTCGGATAGAAAGGAGTAGTCTCCCTCTGCGGCACCTCTTGCACCAAGCCATACAACTCGGATGTAGATGCCTGGTAAATACGCGTCTTCGGGATCAAGTTCAGCAAACGGACCGCCTCTAGGATACGCAATACGCCCAAACCATCCGCATTCGCAGTATATTCGGGAGTGTCGAAACTTACTTTTACATGGCTCATGGCGGCCAGATTATAGATCTCGTCCGGTTGAACCTCGCCAATGATACGTGTAAGATTCAAACTATCCGTTAAATCGCCATAATGCAAAATCAAATTACGGTTTTCCACATGCGGGTCTTGATACAAATGATCGATACGGTCCGTATTGAACATGGAAGAACGACGCTTGATACCGTGTACCGTATATCCTTTCTTGATCAAGAACTCGGTAAGATAAGCCCCATCCTGTCCCGTAATACCCGTTATTAACGCTACTTTGCCCATTTCTCTAATTTTCAATTTTCAATTCTCATTTTTCAATTCCCAAGTACCATTCATAGAGTCGCTTCACGCCCTCCTCGATCTCGATCGTATGGCGCCAACCCAAGGCATGCAACTTGCTTACATCCGTCAGCTTACGAAGCGTACCGTCCGGCTTGGACGAGTTAAACCTCAACTCGCCCTCGAACCCGATCTCTCGCCGGATCAGTTCGGCGACCTCACGGATCGAAAGCTCGATACCCGTACCTATATTAATATGTGTATTCCGGACCTCGCCCTCCTTCTGGCGGACATCCTCGAAATCCACGTGTTCCATGATATAAACAGAAGCGTCGGCCATCTCCTCGCTCCATAAAAACTCACGAAGCGGCTTGCCGGTTCCCCACAGCTCCACCTCGCCCGGACGGATACCCTGTTTATCCAATACGGAGAGTATCTCCGGCTCGGAGGCCTTCCCAGACACGCCCTCTACCGGACGAATGTCCATATCCTTACGCAAGGCCTCCCAATCTCCTGTATGCAGGCATTTCGCCAGATGTATCTTACGGATCATGGCTGGCAACACATGCGAGGTCTCCAGATTGAAATTATCATTCGGCCCGTAGAGGTTAGTAGGCATCACGGCGATATAGTTCGTACCGTATTGCAGGTTGTAACTCTCGCACATCTTGATACCCGCTATCTTGGCGATCGCATAAGGCTCGTTGGAATATTCCAAGGGAGATGTCAGCAAGCAATCCTCCGGCATCGGCTGCGGAGCCTCACGAGGATAGATGCAGGTGCTTCCCAAGAATAATAATTTCTTTACATTGTTTTTCCAAGAGGCATGAATGACATTATTCTGGATCATCAAATTATTGTAGATAAAATCGGCACGGTACAGACTGTTCGCCATGATACCGCCGACGTGCGCCGCCGACAAGAACACATAGTCCGGCCGCTCGGCTGCAAAGAACTCGTTCACAGCGGCTTGATCCGTCAGATCCAGTTCCGCATGCGTACGAAGCAGGAAGTTCGTATACCCTTTGCTACGCAAATTATTCAGGATGGCGGAGCCTACCAAGCCCCGGTGACCGGCAACAAATATTTTACTGTCTTTTTCCATCGATATCTCGTATTCTGAACTACTTCTACTTATTAATCAACCTCATCAAATACTGGCCGTACTGATTCTTAATCATCGGCAAAGCCACTTGCTCAAGTCGCTTCTCATCAATCCATCCTTGCTTGAAAGCGATCTCCTCCAGACAAGCCACCTTCAGTCCCTGTCTCTTCTCGATCACCTCCACGAAAGTAGATGCCTCAGACAACGAGTCGTGAGTCCCGGTATCCAACCAAGCGAATCCACGTCCCAATAGCTGCACTTTCAACTCCCCATCCTTCAAGAACCACTGGTTCACGGTAGTGATCTCCAGCTCTCCACGGGCGGATGGCTTGATATTCTTGGCCACGCCCACCACCTTGTTCGGATAGAAATACAACCCTACCACGGCGTAATTCGACTTCGGTTCCTTCGGTTTCTCCTCGATACCGAGGACGTTCCCATCCGCATCGAACTCGGCCACGCCATAGCGTTCCGGATCGTTTACGTAGTAACCGAACACGGTCGCTTTTTGTTCGTTCTCCACCTTGTCAACGGCCTCTTTTAACATACGGGTAAAGCTCTGTCCGTAAAAGATATTATCGCCAAGTACCAAGCAAACGGAGTCATCGCCGATAAAACGCTCTCCAATGATGAAAGCTTGCGCCAATCCGTCCGGTGAAGGCTGCTCGGCATATTCAAAACGAACGCCATAATCGGAGCCATCGCCCAGTAAACGACGAAAGCCCGGCAAATCCTGAGGGGTCGATATAATAAGAATCTCCCGTATCCCTGCCAGCATGAGCACGGATACCGGATAAAAAATCATCGGCTTATCATAAATAGGTAGAAGTTGCTTGGAAACTCCTTTAGTGATCGGATACAAACGGGTACCCGATCCACCGGCTAAAACTATACCTTTCATATTCTTTCCATTTTGTTCGACAATACTCGCTTAGGATCGATTCCACACCGTCCCTAAAACTATACAAAGTTAAACAAATAATAATAGATTAGCGCATGGTTTTCAAAAAATCGTCCATATTCTGATACAATGGGACGCCATAGCGCGCACAAGTTAAGCGCACATTATCATAGCGGTAAAAGCCGGGCTCGCAAATCACCCGTAACTTTCCGGAGCGCATAAACAGCCCCATCTCCAATAAAGTTATCGGGGATTTGCTGCTCGCCAGAATGTTCATGATAATCAGATCGGCTTTCTCCAGATGCTCCAGTTCCCAATTCACTTGATGCTCAAAATCGGACATCTCCCCGCTCAACCCTTTATCTCTACGAGGATTGAACAAGAGATACCGTCCCTCCGGAAGCGCCCGGAACCAGTCGCAAGTAGCCTTTTGCCAATCCACGCTTTTCCCCATATCAATCGTGCCGGCCAAAAAGATTTTTTGGTATACAGCTTCATCCAAATCCTTATTTTCAGTATCGGGATACAAGACAATGACCTCAGATTGGGCAAACCCTCCCATCGGCACCAAAAACAAATATAATATACACAGTACAATATTTCTCATATTCATGTCTCAAAGCTTACTTTTCAAGCAACAAACTTCGCAAAAAAACATGAATCCAACAAATACATTCACTTTAAATGAGGGCAACAGTCTTGTATATACTAATAGGATATCACGAGAAGTAGTACTTACTTGGACGGTGAAGTATATCTCCTAGGGTACTTGCAGTATATCTTCTCCAAGGAGAGGAGTATATGTAAACACTCGATTCAAGGCAAAACGTATAGTATCTTATCTCACTACAAATCAAGTCATAGGAACATGATCACAAGATTCCGAAAACATGTACGTGTTTTTCCAAAAAGTCGTACGTGTTTTTTCGAAAACACGTACATGTTTTTTGGAAGGACTCGGCATGTAGCAAAATCATGGGTTCAGCCCATAAATCGTAGCCTGTACGGCATGCGATAAGATATAGGCCGCAGGCGTGTCGTTCGAGGGGGAATAGCCTTTGGAGAGCCTCTGGATTACGGGCTCCTTGTTCGTGCCCAGTATCGGGACCAATAAGGGGGCGCCGTTCAAGATAAGCGGTCCCGTCATGGTGATCCGGTATTGGCCGGTAGAAGGTTGCTGGGATACCGCATAGTTACGGCTATCCGACAATAGCTCCATGGTGGTAGGGAAAATGGATGCCGTATGTGAATCCTCGCCTACGCCGAGGATGATGCAATCGAACGTAGGCATTTGGTTGAACAACGGCAAGAATTCCTTTACGACCCATGAATAACGCATCGCCTCGGTACCCGGCTCGTTCTCGCCCTTGATCCGGTGGATATGATCTGCCGGGATACACAAAGGCTTAAAAAGCAAATGATTCGCATGACCGTAATTACTATCCGGGCATGTCGGTAGAACGCAACGCTCGTCCACCCAGAAGAAACGGATGTTATTCCAGTCAATCTTATCCTTATACTCATCTACCCAGAGGGAAAACATATGCTTCGCCGTCTCCCCTCCCGAGAGCGCTAGGTTAAACGGAGCGAAGTCTTTCCGGCGAATCATCGCCATCATGTCCTCCGTCATCGACCGAAGCGCCTCTTTCCTCTCATTATATCTCTTTATTTCCATAAAATTATCTTCTTTGGCAGGCGCAGACTTTCTTTTCCGCACCTAAAATAACAGTTTCCTCCGGTCCGTCCTCGCCCGGCTCATAGAAGAATAAGTTCTTCGAACCCTCCTCTTTCCAATGGAGCAAGATCGGATCGATAAATTTCCAGCTAGCCTCCAAAGCGTCGCTACGAGCATACAGGGTGGAATCGCCCAGCATGGCATCCAGCAACAGACGCTCGTAAGCGTCAGGAAGATAGCTCTTCGAGAGGGAATCGTAGCGGAAGTCCATGCTGACTTGCTTCACCTCGAAACCGGCTCCCGGCATTTTCAGCCCGAACTTCAAGGATATACTCTCGTTCGGTTGGATACGGATGGTCAATTTATTGCAGGAACCTCCCGAACATTGACCGACAAACAGTTGATGGGGCGTAGACTTGAAGTGGATCACTACCTCCGATGACTTCTCCGGCAACTTCTTTCCCGTATAGAAATAGAAGGGCACACCGCTCCAGCGCCAGTTATCGATGAAGAATTTCATCGCCACATACGTCTCGGTATTCGAGTCGGAAGCTACGTTCTTCTCTTCCCGATAACCGATATATTGTCCGCGGACAACCATCTTATCCATATCCAACACCGTATACGGGCGTATGGAGCGGAATACTTTCACGATCTCGTCACGAATCGGTTCCGGCTCGAATATAGAGGGAGATTCCATGGCGATAAACGACATCAATTGCATTAAGTGATTCTGGATCATATCCCGCATCGCCCCGGCTCCATCATAATATTTCCCCCGGTTCTCCACCCCCAAGGTCTCGGTAGCGCTGATCTCGATGGAATCGATATAATTATGATTCCACAACGGCTCGAAAATACCGTTCGAGAAACGCAATACCAAGATATTCTGCACGGTCTCTTTCCCCAGATAATGGTCGATACGGTAAATCTCCTCCTCATGGAAGATATGCCGTAAATGATCGTTCAACTGGCGGGCAGACTCCAAGCTGGTACCGAACGGCTTCTCTACGATGATCCGCCGGAAACCGTCCGGAGACTCGGTCTTGTTCAAACCGCTCTCCAGCAAACATTGCGGGACGATCTCGTACATCACCGGCGGGGTAGCCAAGTAATAGATGATCTTATCCGGCAAGTCATGTTTCTCTTGCAAGAACTCGATGCGCTCACGCAATTTGTAGTATTCATCGGCGTTCGTGGAATCGAAGGCGAGGTAATAGACATTCTCCAAGAAGTCATCGATCAAGCCCTCGTCGTAAGTCTTCCCCTTCTGTGCCTCCAAGATATGCGTATGTTGCTCCGCACGGAACTCCTCATCGCCATAAGCGGTGCGGGAGGCTCCCAAGATGCAGAAGCGGTCGGGTAGCAAGCCCCGGACATATAACTCGAACAAAGAGGGAAGCAACTTGCGACTGGTAAGATCGCCCGACGCCCCGAATATAACTAATAATTGATTATCTGCTTTCTTCATGCCTTTATACGTTATAAGTTCCAGAAACCGTCTTTCCTCCCTCACCCGTCCAGTTGGTATGGAAAAACTTACCACGCTCCCAATCGACCCGCTCATAGGTATGAGCCCCGAAATAATCCCGCTGGGCCTGAATCAGGTTAGCGGCAGAATGTGGGGTAGACAATCCATCGAAATAACTCAACCCCGAGCTCATCGCCGGCAAAGCCACTCCATGCAAGGCACCCTCGGCTACCACTTGCCGCCAAGCCAACAAGGAAGACTCGATCTTTTGGATAAAGAACTCATCGAACAAGAGGTTCTCCAGATCCCGGTTCTTCTCATAAGCCTGCGTAATCTTCTCCAAAAAGACAGAGCGTATGATACATCCCTTCCGCCAGATCTTGGCGATCGTACCGTAATCCAACTGCCAGTCATATCGCTTGGAGGCTTGGCGCAACAAGGAGAATCCCTGCGCGTAAGAGACCAACTTAGCGGCATACAAGGCCTGCTTGATCTCTTTCTCCGAGATCAAGGTCTGCCCCAGCACGCCACTCTTCGGATAAAGCGAGGACGCTTTTTTCCGTTCTTCCTGCATGGAAGAAAGCATACGGGCGTAAACAGCCTCGGTAATCAACGTCAGCGGATCATTCTCGTCCATAGCGGCGATAGCGCTCCATTTACCGGTACCCTTCTGTCCGGCGGCATCCAATATCTTATCCAGCAGATAGCCCTCTCCCGCCTCGTCCTTGAAGCGGAGAATATCGGCCGTAATACCGATCAGGTAGCTATCCAGCTCTCCCGTGTTCCAATCCTCAAAGATGCGGGCCAAGGCCTCATTGTCCAGATCCAGACGATTCTTCAACAAGGAATACGCCTCGGAAATCAACTGCATATCCCCATACTCGATACCATTGTGCACCATCTTCACGAAATGGCCGGCTCCACCCGGACCGATCCATTGGCAACAAGGCGTCCCGTCGTCCAGCTTGGC
>OKXB01001978.1_pt1 | contig 18024 bp, 9 predicted proteins | sample 1601731 | NCBI WGS metagenome assembly OKXB01 (sample SAMN04414077, study PRJEB24778) | human gut metagenome | material: faecal | host: Homo sapiens | reverse complement strand
GCAGGACATGGTGTCATTAGAGCTTCCGCAGCAGGTAGATGCAGCGGTTAGTATCTGCGATTGTATGAATTATATTCTAGAGGAAGAAGATTTAAAAGAAGCATTCAGAAGAGTCAGAGAATTTTTAAAAGAAGATGGTGTGTTTGTATTTGATATGAACAGTCATTATAAGTATAAAGAGATCCTTGCGTGCAATACATTTGCAGAAGACCGTGAGGATGCGAGCTTTATCTGGGATAATTTTTATGATGAAGAAGAAATGATCAATGAATATCAGTTGAGCCTGTTTATTCAGAATGAGCAAGGTACATATAACAAGTACGAAGAATTACATTTACAGAAAGCTTACGAACAAGAAGAGGTTGTAAGCTTTCTTTATGAAGCGGGATTTTCATCCGTGCGTGTTCTGGATGCAGAGACAATGGATGAAGTTAAAGAAGATACACAAAGATTATATTATATTGCAAATTGAAAGGAAAAAAGATGAACGATTATATTATCAGAGGAACAGCAGCAAATGACCAGGTTCGTTTTTTTGCTGCATATACAAAAGATGTCGTGGAGACAGCAAGACAGAAACATAATACAAGTCCGGTAGCAACGGCAGCACTTGGAAGATTATTAACAGCCGGAGCTATGATGGGAAGTATGTGTAAGAATGACAGTGATGTGATCACATTACAGATTCAGTGCAGTGGACCGATCGGTGGGTTGACAGTAACAGCTGATTCTAAGGCAAATGTGAAAGGATATGTAAATAATCCAGATGTGATGCTTCCTCCAAGTAAAGAAGGAAAATTAGATGTTGGGAAAGCATTAGATCTAGGTGTTTTGACAGTGATCAAGGATATTGGATTAAAAGAGCCTTATTCAGGACAGACACATTTAGTATCTGGAGAGATCGCAGAAGATTTAACATATTATTTTGCGGCAAGTGAGCAGATTCCAACATCTGTAGCACTTGGAGTTTTAATGAACAAAGATAACACGGTTCGTCAGGCAGGTGGATTTATCATTCAGCTGATGCCGTTTACCCCGGATGAAGTTGTGGATGCATTGGAGAAAAAAATCAGCGAGATCGCGTCTGTGACTGAGATGTTGGAAGAGGGGAACACACCGGAGCAGATTTTAGAGATCATTCTGGGCGATTTTGGACTTGAGATCACGGATACACTTCCGGCAGCATTCCAGTGTGACTGCTCCAAAGAGCGCGTTTCCCGTGCAATCTCAACCTTGAGCAAAAAAGATTTAGACGATATTATCAACGATGGTGAAGCGATTGAAGTAAAATGCCAGTTCTGTAACAAGGCATATCATTTTGAAGTGGACGAACTGAAGGAGATGAGAAAGTAGTGAAACAGGGATTTGTCAAGGTGGCAGCCGTCACCCCGAAGATTGTAGTTGCGGATACAAAAGAGAACACCGCATTAATCTGCGCAGAGATTAAAAAGGCAGAGAAGGAAGGGGCAAAGATTATTGTACTCCCGGAACTTTGTATTACGGGTTATACATGCAGTGACTTGTTTTTACAGGAAAAAATGCTGCGTGAAGCGAGACAGTCGCTCCTTGAGATCGCTGCTTTTACGTTTGCATTGGACTGTATCGTGTTTGTGGGACTTCCACTCGAATACAACGGAAAGCTCTATAATGTGGCTGCCGCTGTGAGCAATGGAAAAGTGCTTGGTTTTGTGCCGAAAACATATCTGCCAAATTACAATGAATTTTATGAGGCAAGACATTTTGCAAGAGGAATGGAAGAAACGGTGCAGGTAAGCCTCGGAGAAGAAGTGGTTCCAATGGGCAAAAAGTTATTATTTACCTGCCAGACCATGCCGGAACTGAAAATCGGCGTGGAACTCTGCGAGGATCTCTGGACGCCGGAACCACCGAGTATCCGTCATGCGTTAAACGGTGCGGATGTCATTGTCAATCTGTCAGCATCGGATGAGACGACCGGAAAAGACATTTATCGCGAGGAGCTGGTTGGCGGACAGTCTGCAAGGCTTCTGTGCGGCTATATTTATGCGAGTGCCGGAGATGGGGAATCCACGCAGGATGTCGTCTATTCCGCGCATAATATCATTGCGGAAAATGGAAGGATTTTAAAGAAAGCGAAACGTTTTGCGAATGAAACAGTTTATTCGGAGATCGATGTTCTGCGTCTGAATGCAGAGCGCCGCAGAATGACTACATTTGAAACCAGAATGGACGGCTACACGGAAATTCCATTTGCATTGAAAATAGAAGAGACGGAACTGACCAGATACATTGATCCAATGCCGTTTGTTCCGGGCAGTAAGACAGACAGAGAGCGCCGCTGTGATGAGATTTTATCCATTCAGGCGATGGGACTGAAAAAACGTCTGGAGCACACGCACTGCAGATCTGCCGTGATCGGTATTTCCGGCGGACTGGATTCTACGCTGGCGCTGCTTGTGACGGTGCGCGCATTTGATCTGCTTGGCATGGACCATAAAAATATTAAGGCTGTGACAATGCCGGGATTTGGAACGACTGACCGGACTTACGATAATGCGGTCAGCCTCATCAAATGCCTCAATGCGGACTTTATGGAAGTCAGTATCAGGGATGCAGTCAATATCCATTTCCGGGATATCGGACAGGATCCGAAAGTGCATGATGTGACTTACGAGAATGGACAGGCACGTGAGAGAACCCAGATTCTTATGGACATTGCAAATAAGACCGGAGGCATGGTCATCGGTACAGGCGATCTTTCGGAGCTGGCACTCGGCTGGGCGACTTATAACGGAGATCATATGTCCATGTACGCAGTGAATGCGTCTGTTCCAAAGACACTGGTACGCCATCTTGTCCGTTATTATGCGGATACCTGTGGCGATAAAGAGTTGGAAGCAGTTCTTCTCGATGTTTTGGATACACCGGTTTCACCGGAACTTTTACCGCCGGAGGACGGAAAGATTTCCCAGAAGACGGAAGATCTGGTCGGACCATACGAATTACATGATTTTTATCTGTATCATATGCTCCGTCTTGGCTATGCCCCGGCAAAGATTTACCGTCTGGCGAAAATTGCATTTGCGGGAACTTATGAGGATGAAACGATTTTGAAATGGTTAAAAACTTTTTACCGCAGATTTTTTGCACAGCAGTTCAAACGTTCCTGCCTGCCGGATGGACCAAAAGTCGGAAGCGTTGCTGTCTCTCCGCGTGGAGATCTGCGTATGCCTTCGGATGCGTCTGCACGGATCTGGATGGAAGAACTGGAGGCATTAAACACCGAGAGGAGATAGCAGCATGCAATATCGGAAAGATAAATATGGAAACGATATTTCTGCGCTTGGCTACGGCTGTATGCGTTTTACGAAAAAGGGGAACAGCGCAGACCTTGACAAAGCAGAAAAAGAAGTGATGGCGGCAATTGAGGCGGGGGTCAATTATTTTGACACTGCCTACGTGTATGCCGGAAATGAAGTGGCAGTGGGAGAAATTTTACACCGGAATCATTGCAGGGAGAAAATCAACCTTGCCACAAAGCTTCCGCATTATCTGATCAAGTCGATCGATGGCGTGGAAAAAATGTTTCAGGAGGAACTGCGCCGCCTGCAGACCGATTACATTGATTATTACCTCATGCATATGCTGACGGACATTCCAACCTGGGAGAAATTGAAAAAACTGGGGATGGAAGAGTGGATCAGGGAGAAGAAAGCGTCCGGGCAGATTCGGCAGATCGGATTTTCCTATCACGGTAATTCCGCGATGTTCTGTCAGTTAGTAGATGCTTACGACTGGGATTTCTGTCAGATCCAGTACAATTATATGGATGAACATTCTCAGGCTGGTGTGGAAGGACTGCGTTATGCGAACCGGAAAGGACTTCCGGTTATTATCATGGAGCCGCTTCGTGGCGGACGTCTGGTGAACCTTCTCCCGGAATCTGCGAAAGAGTTATTCCGCAGGGATGAAAAACATCGCACTCCGGCAGAACTTGCGTTGAAATGGCTTTACGACCAGCCGGAAGTGACCTGTGTGCTCTCCGGCATGAATTCCATGGAGATGGTGGAACAGAATGTAAAAACTGCCAGCGAGTCATTGGTGGGATGTCTCACACCATCCGACCGGGAGCTGATTGAAAAGGTAAAAGATGAGATTAAGAAAAATGTAAAAGTGGGATGTACAGGATGTGGTTACTGCATGCCATGCCCAAAAGGAGTGGATATTCCGGGAACTTTCCGCTGCTATAATGCGATGTATTCCGAAGGAAAAAAATCGGGAAGAAGAGATTACCTGCAGTGTACTGCATTTCGAAAAGATACGAGCAGTGCATCCCAGTGTATTTCCTGTGGAAAGTGTGAGAAGCATTGCCCGCAGCATATTGAAATCCGCAAGGAGCTGAAAAATGCTGCAGCAGAACTTGAGGATGTGAAGTATAAAGTTATGAAAACAGGAATCCAGTTATTGAAGCTATGGTAATACATAGGAAAACAAAAAGGACATAGTTCTTATCCTGAATACAGGAAAGAACTATGTCCTTTTAACTTTACAGTAATTTTTAAATTCGTCTTGGTTTGCGCACCGGTTTTGCAGCGGTGACAGCAGCCCAGTTTGTTGTATAAACAACAGAATACATAAACACTGCGAGTACCATTCCAGTCACAACGTCGAAAACAGAGTGCTGTTTTAAAAACATTGTGGATAAAATAATAAGTACCATTAAAACTGCGGAACCATAGCGGACAGCTTTATTTTTTTTGAAATTATCACTATGCCACACCGCAATATTGACCGCAATGGAGTTGAACACATGGACACTCGGAAACAGATTCGTCGGGGTATCCGTTGCGTACAGCCATTTGACTAACTGGATAAAAATATTGTTATGCTCAAAGTAAGCCGGTCTTAAATAATGACCATTTGGATAGATCGTTGAAATCACAAGGAAAACGGTCATTCCGGTAAAAAGCATGGCACAGAGTTTGAAATATTCATCTTTATTTTTAAAATAAAAATATCCAACAGCCCATGCAACATATCCAAACCATAAAAGGTAAGGAACAATAAAATATTCACAGAATGGGATCAGATCATCTAATGCAGTATGTATCACATGAAAATGTGTTGTGACAGTCCGCTCTAAATGATGAAACCACGGAAAATAAATGCAAAAATAAAGAAGCAGAAATGCATGTTTGTTTTTTTCTATAAAAGCATTGAGTCTGCTTTTCATATCGGTCTTCAAAATATCACCTTCCTAACAGGTTTTTAAGTCAAAATATTTTCTTTTCCCTACATTGTGGGATTATAGCATAGGCAATTTTAGGAAACAATTCCCTTTCCTCTTTTTTAAGAAAGATTATTGAATATTTAAAGATTTCTTAAGGTAAATAGCTGGTTTTTGTGCAACCCTACAAACAAATGCAGGAGGAAATTTTTACCTGCATTGTTACGAATTGAAACAAATTCATTACGCAAATATTACGATTGTCACAATTTATTGACAAAGCCTTTTTTCTACCTATAATAGAGTATGGTTTTGCTGAAAATAGGGCGTATATCGCTACGTCTTTTTGAATAAGCTACAAAAGAGTGAGAGGAAGAATTATGAAAAAAGAAAAAAAGAAAATTTTCGTGATTGTCGGTGCAGTCGTGGCATGTCTCGCGGTTGTTTATGTTGGGTTTGGAATCTTTTTTCAGAGTCATTTCTGCTTTGGAACAACCATTGACGGAATTAAAGCCGGTGGCAAATCAGTGGAAAAAGTTGAGCAGCTCATCACAGAGGAAATCGACAGCTATGTGCTGAATCTGGCAGAGCGTGAGGACGGCAGCGAGAGCATTTCCGGAGAATCCATTCAGATCGCACCGGTATTCAACGGTGAAGTGGAAGAACTTTTGAATGGACAGAATGGGTTCGCATGGGTGGTGACACTGTTTAAACATGACAATCTTGAACTTGCAAAAGTGGTAACATTTGACGAGGACGCTTTGGATAGTCAGATCGATCAGTTAAACTGCATGCAGGCATCCGAACAGCGTGAGCCGGTGGATGCAACTGTTTCCGCATATACAGCGGACGGATATTCTTTGGTTCCGGCAGATTATGGTACAACGATCGATAAGAACACATTCAAAAAAGCAGTGGAGGATTCCATTTTGGTTTTGGCAGATGAGCTTGATCTTGACGAGGCTGACTGCTATGTGAAACCTGAAATCGAAGACGACAATGAAAAGCTGCTGGCAGTGATTGACGAGATGAATAGTTATGTCGGAACAACAATCACATATGATTTTGATGTCGCAAAAGAAGTGTTAGACGGAGAGCGTATTTCCGAGTGGCTTTCTGTGGATGATGATTTAAATCTTGTGGTGGACGAGGAAGGAGTCCTTTCCTTTGTAAAAGAGCTCGCAAGTGAATACAACACCTGCTACAAGCCAAAAGAACTGAAAACTTCCTATGGTTCAACGGTCACAATTTCCAATGGACCTTACGGATGGAAAATCAACAATTCCGAGGAAGTGGCACAGATTTTAGATGATCTGAAAGCCGGAAAAAAAGTGGAACGTGAACCGGTTTATGCGCAGACTGCAAACAGTCATGGCGAAAATGATTATGGTAATTCCTATGTGGAGATTAACCTTACTGCACAGCATTTGTTCCTTTATAAAGATGGTGTGCTTGTGACAGAGTCCGATTTTGTATCCGGAAATGTTGCAAAAGGGCATGCAACACCAGGCGGCGCATTTATGCTTACCTATAAAACATTGAATGCTGTTTTACGCGGACCGGACTATGAAACACCTGTTACATATTGGATGCCATTTAATGGTGACATCGGAATGCATGACCTGACTTCCAGAAAAGCTTTTGGAGGAGATATTTATAAGACAAGAGGATCTCATGGATGCATCAATCTTCCATATTCGGCAGCCAAGAAAATCTATGAGACGATCGACAAAGGATACTGCGTCCTTGTTTATAACCTCCCGGGTACGGAAAGTGATACCGTAAAACAGAAAGAGGCAACAGCGGTTGTCAACACCATTAACAGCATCGGAACAGTAACATTAGAGAGTGAACCTGTCATCGTGGCAGCAAGAGCAGCATACGATGCGTTATCGGATACAGCAAAGAGTTATGTTACCAATTATCAGACACTTGTGGATGATGAGGCGGCACTGGCAGCTTTAAAGAGTGGCGCTGCAGCGGCTGCACAGCAGCCTGCGGCAGACCAAACAGCCCCTGCAGATGGCTCAACAGTTGCTCCTGCGGATCCGGCAGCGCAGACAACGGATGGAACTGTGGCACAGTAAGCGGAGTTTGGAGCATTTTGGCATATGCCGATTGTGATGTTATAGGATATCTATAAATTTTAAAATGAAATTTTCACAAAAAATAGAAGCAAAAATCAGAGGAAAAATGATTTTTGCTTCTCTTTTTTGTGACAGAACAAATGTTCTTGATATTGTGGTACATTTATATTATAATAAGAAAATACATTTGGAGGTCACAAAATGAAGAACACAAGTTATAAAAATAAACAATTCGTACTTTTAGGAATGACTTTTTTAAGCATGGCTGGCATTGCCGGATGTTCCAAGGTGGAACTCGCGCAGAGCACAGTGACACTGGAGCTTGGCGATGAGCTGTCGGAAAATGTTGCAGATTATCTGCAGGATCCGGATGAGAAAATCTTAAAGGGTGCAAGCCTTGATCTGTCAGCAGTAGATGAAACAAAAGTTGGTTCGTACAATGCTGCCGTTGCATATGATGGGAAAAATTATCCATTTACGGTAGAAGTGAAGGATACGACTTCACCGCAATGCAAAGCAAAAGATTATATCTACATGCAGCCGGGAACTCTGATCGTGGATGATCTGGTAACGGAGATCAAAGATGCATCGGAAACTTCCAGTGGGATCGTTTCTTGTGAGAGGAAGGATGATCTTGCAGCCTGTGATTATGATGATATGCTGCAGAAAAAAGCGGTGGTAGATACTACTGATTCGTATGATGAAGCAGACTATCAAGAAAGTGTTCAGTTGGATGAAGAAGGCTGCTATGAAGTGACAGCCCAGGTAAAAGATAGTGAAGGCAATTTTACAGATATAACATTAAATGTTTACGTGGATGGCACAGCTCCGGAGCTGGCACAGAATGTGATCGATCTGGATGTGGATGCATCCGTGATCAGTATTGACGACATCAACACGGATGATGCGGAAAAGATTGCAGACATGCTGCATGAGCTTCCGGATTTTTCAAATGCGGAGTGGGCGGCAGCCAGTGATGCATTTTGCGGAGACAATGCGATCAGCTACGAATATGAGCAGAAATCTTTTAATCTGCAGAAAGAAAACCCGGTTGAAGTATTAAACGTACACTGCACAGTGCAGGATCAGGCTGGAAACGAAAAAAAGGCAGATTATGAAGTGACGGTAACATATACAGGTTTGGATGCAGCCGCTCTGATCGAAAAGACGGGTCTGATTTTACAGACAAGTGATGATACTGCCAATGAAAAAAAAACCAGAAGTAGTGATAATAAACCTGGAACAACAAATACTCAAAAAATTTCAAAGGCTGGTAAAAATCAGGATGTAGATGATTTTGGAATGACAGATGATGAATGGGTAGCTATGTTTGAAGCAATGACACCAGATGAAAGAGATGCTTACTTAAATTCTGTAGCTTATGGAAGTGCTACAGACAATAATGTTCAAGTATCTGGTTATTATGATAGCAATATGGCACAAGAAGTATTTAATTTGACAAATCAAGAAAGAGCAAATAATGGTTTGCCAGCATATTCATGGGATAGCAATATGGCTTCATATTCAGATAGACGCGCAAAGGAGATAGTTACAGATTATAGCCATAATTCTGCAGGTGGAAACTGGAGTGTAGGAGAAAATATTGCAGAAGGTGAGACAAGTGCAAGTGAAGTAGTTAATGACTGGATGAATTCCGCAGGACATAAAGCAAATATTTTGTCGGATGTGTCTACAAAAATATCAGTATCTTGTTATGTTGAAAAATTTACATATGCAGATGGATCTACACAGTATTTGCATCATTGGGTACAAAATTTTACACATTAAAAGCATTCCTTTAAAAATTTAATAAATTGCACTGATTTTATTGGTTTGGTATAATGAATGAGGTGCTACGAGAAAACGGTAGGCGGTTAAGCCCTCAACAGAGGGACTGGACCCTCTGATTACATAGAGATCTTCGAAAGAGGAAATTTGTTGACGGAGGGATGCAAGATGGTTACATATTCAGACTTGTTTGAATTTGTTATAATGCTGATTGCGTTTGCTACTTTTATTTATAAAATTAGCAAAAAAAAATAACCGCCAACCTGGGAATTGGCGATTATTTAAGATAATTAATCAATAACCGGGCTAACCGTCTATCGGTAGCACCTTTACTATTATAATAGCAACGAGACATCTAAAAGTCAAGTTGAGAAAAATAAAAACATATAATCATTAACAGTCCGGTTATTCGCATTTTTTAGTGCGATGCCGGATTCTTTTTTTATGTTCAAAATAAGAAAATGAGCATTTTTATACTTTAATTGGTTAAAATTCACAAAAATTTGGACGAGATTTCGGGATTTATTACGTATAGAATAATACAATATTTTAGAATACAATAGAAATGCGAAAAAAAACGAAAACATGTGAAGAGGGGGATTGTTATAGAATCACATGCAAGTAGGGGAGAAAAAGGAGAAGGAAGAATGAGAAAGTTAACGAAAAGCTTTCAAAAGAGGCAAAGCATTGCAAGCAGAGTACTGTGTTTTCTGCTAGTGCTTGCAATGGTAGTAACAATGGTTCCGGCGCTTGGCGGCGGAAACAGTACGGTTCAGGCAGCGGAGAAAGAAAAGAATCTGACGATCCACTTTATGATGCCGTCAAATTGGGGTTGGACAACGCCGGCAATACAGTTTTGGGGTGGAATAGCAACAGTGACGGGAAATACGAATACGGAAAGTGTGGACGGTACAGAGATACCGGGCTGGGATGGAGCCAAAGCCTTTTTCATGACACAGGCAGGTGATACAACAGAGTATACACTGAGTGTCAAAGGCACTTTTACAGGTTTTCAATTCCTGGATTTTGATAATACCAGAAATAATATAAATCCCGGATATAATTCAAAATTATCACAGTATACAGAAGATAAACCGACCGATGTTTATTATATTCAGAAAGATGGAGCATGGGCATATTATCTGGATGCAGATGGAACAACAGTAGTTCCGGATTTACCGAAGACGGAAACAACTTTTCTTTTAGTAGGAAATATTCCGGGAATGGCATGGGATCCAAGTGCAAAGCCAAATTTTGTGAAATCAATTGAAAATGAAAATGTTTATAGTATTACATTGAATGCTGTTCCAGCAGGAAAGTATCAATATAAAATTTTAGAGGATGCGGCAACCGAAGGATGGAATAAATATTGGGCGCAAAATGATGGCAATTTGAGTTTGAACCTTAATGCACCGGCAGATGTCACATTATCTTTGGATAAAACAGATAAGACAAAGGAAACTAAGGTAAATATCGCATATATAAAAGATCTTGTGGTAGAAGTACCTGCGCAGATTCAAAAAGGTGTTACGATGGAACTTCCGGTAACAGGAACTTATTATGGTGACGATGGAAATGTTCAGAATGGAGTGAGTGTTACATATACAGCAAAAACAGAGGGAATTACTTTAAATGGTAACGAAATTTCAGTTCCTATATCTTACGAGGGAACGGAAGTTACGATTGCAGCTACTTATAATGGAATTGAAAAAGAGATAACTATTCCAGTGGTAGAGGTAGTTTATCATTACACCATTTACTATTACGATTTCGATGAAACACATATGTCAGAAAATGCATCTGATTTATGGATCTGGCAGAAATCCGGTGCGGGTGCAACAGCCGGAACTCTTTTCACTGCAAAGGAAAAACTTTCCGATGGAAATGAGTGGCTGCGTGCAGATGTGACACTCCCATATACCGACGTCCAGATAATTCCAAGATCTAAAGACGAGTGGAAATGGCAGGGAGATACGGTTTTATACAATAACAGCGCAACAGCCGAAAACGTCACACTCTATATTGTATCCAACAGCAATCAGGCGTACACAACACTTCCGGAACTGGTTAAGCCAAAATCACGCAGCATCATGATCGAGTACGACAGACCGGCAAAGGATTATGAGGGCTGGAACATTTTTACATGGAACAGTGGATTCGGCTCTGATGTATCTGTAGCATTTGCAGACATCAATGGAAAAATGGTTGCCAAAATTCCGGTAAAAGATTCGCAGGCAGATCTGATGTTATCTTTCTGTATGAGACAAAGTACTACTGACAATGAGTGGGCAAACAAAGACGGCGGAGATCATTATGTGACGATTCCGGCAGGACAGTCATTGGTCAAAGCAGTGTTTACGCAGGGAGAGGGAATCACAGAGGTATTGCCATACAATGCAGGTTACGAGATGGATGGAGCTAATGATACGATCCATTTTTACTTCAGAAACGATGCACTGGCAGCAGAAAACAATCTTGCTTCTTTAGACGGCAAAGTCAGTGTGGTTGTCAACGGACAGACCTGCCAGATGACTTATGATGCAGCAAATGACCGCTTTGGATACGATTTTACTGGCGTTTCCACTGGTGATTACTATTATTATTATGTGGTAAATGGAAAAGAGGAATTAGATGCATTTAATGATGTAACTGCAAACGACAGCAATGGAAAAGAATGCAGCGTATGCCATTTCAAAAAAGCAAATGTGAGCGTAACGGCTTCTTTATCACAGTATGCAATGGATTACAATGACAACAATGTGTTATCGGTAAAATTGACTGCAAAAGACGGAGAAGGTCTTGAAACATCTGAAATTGCTGCAATCACAGCCGATTTGAGTGAATTAGGATTAAACAGGGAATTTGCGATTGATCCGACACTCATGGAAGGAACAATCTCCTGCCTGAATACGGTAGCCGCAGGAGAAAAAACGATTCCTGTCACAGTGAAAGATATTTATGGAAATGTATATACAACAGCGACAAATGTTACCGTCACAGAGCGCAAAAAAAGTGCCGGAGATTTTGACTGGGATGAGGCAGTGATTTATTTTGCAGTGACAGACCGTTTCTTTGACGGAGATGCAAGCAACAATGATGCATACGGAGTTGGAGATTATAACACAGGCGAAAAAGGCGGATCCAGCTATCACGGTGGAGATTTTGCCGGATTAAACCAGAAACTGGATTATTTAAAAGATCTGGGTGTGAACACAATCTGGATCACTCCAATCGTAGAAAATATCACAGAAGATCAGCATGATAATAAGACAGATACCGCTACCTATGGCTATCATGGTTACTGGGCAAGCGATTTCACAAAGTTAAACAAACATCTTGGAACAGAGCAGCAGTTCAAAGCATTACTGGATGCCGCTCACAGCAAGGGAATGAAAATCATGGTGGACGTTGTGTTAAACCATGCAGGTTACGGTACAGAAAAATACTTCAACAGTATTTTAACAGATGCAGATGGAAACAGTATTTCCATGATCCGTGACTCCAACAACACGATCAGCGGTGATGATAAATATGATTCATTGTCAGATCTGCCTGATTTTGTGACAGAAAACAAAGCAGTGACAGACCAGCTTGTTACATGGCAGACCGAGTGGATGTCAAAATACAGTATTGACTATTATCGTGTGGATACTGTAAAACATGTAGAGACAACGACATGGGAAGCTTTCAAAAACTCGCTGACCAAAGTAAATCCTGATTTTAAAATGATAGGAGAGTATTCCGGTGCAGGATATGCCAATAATGCGGGAGAACTTGGAACCGGAAGCATGGATGCACTGTTAGATTTTGATTTCAATGATTTTGCACAGAAATTCGTAACCGGAGATATTTCTGGTGTGGAAAGTTCTTTACAGAAACGAAATGGTGCGATCAATAACACTGCTACAATGGGAAGCTTTTTGAGCAGTCATGATGAGGACAGCCTTCAGTATAAGCTTGTAAATGAGAGTAAACTCAGCGAAGAAGAAGCTTACAACCTGATGAAAGTGGCAGCAACACTTCAGATTACCGCAAAAGGCCAGCCGGTGCTCTATTATGGAGAGGAGATCGGACAGGGTGGAGCCAACAACTGGCCGCTCCAGACAAACCGCCGAGACTTTGACTGGACAGAGTTGGAAAAACAGAAAGCAGACAGCAACAGTATTTACAACCATTACAAGACAATGCTTGCAATCCGTAATACATACACAGATGTATTTGCAAGAGGAAACAGAAGTACAGTGGCAGCTTCTGACGCAGAAGGTTACGAAGTGATCAGCAGAAGTTATGGAAACAGCACCTTATATGTAGGAATGAATGTGAAAGAGGCAGAGAAAGAAGTAGTGATCCCGGTAGCAGAGAGTGCCGGAACAGTTCTTAAAAACCTTTATGATGGAAAAACTTACACTGTTTCTGCTGACCAGAACGTTTCTGTTACCATTCCGGCAGCAAAAGATGGTGGAACAATTGTTTTGACTGCGGAGACAAAAACAGAACCGGCTCCGGATAATACAACAGATGATAAAAAGCCAGATGGAAAAATAACAGAGGATCATAACGGAAATCAGCAGACATCAGGAAACAATTCCAGTCAGGTCAATTCTGCAGTCCAGACAACTCCAAAACAGGAAGAACAGGCTGTAGCAGAAGTAACCGTGCAGGAGGAGAGTTTTGCAAATGTGATCGAGGCAGTGAATAAGGCAAAAACCGGAAGTAAAATCCGTGTAAACCTGTTAAAGACAACCAAAATTCCTGCAAGTGTGTTCGAGAGTATCAAAGGAAAAGATATGAACGTAACCTTCAAGGTAAGTGATCAGGCCAGCTGGATCATCAATGGAAAAGATATCACCGGTAATGTGACAGCGCCGATCGATCTTGGTCTGGTTGTGGGAACAAGTGATATTCCGAAACAGAAAGTGACAGCGCTGGCAGACGGAAATGAAACCATCCAGCTCTCCTTAAATTATGACGGAGTATTTGGCTTTGAGGGAATATTGAGACTTTCCGTTGGCAAGGACTACAGTGGAAAAATAGCAAATCTTTATTACTATAATGAGACAACCGGTAAGTTTGAGTATTATCAGGCAGTACAGGTAAAAGAAGATGGTACTGTAGACTTCAAGTTCTCACACGCATCCGATTATGTCATCGTCTTAAATGAAACAGATATGAGCCAGACGACAGGCAGCGTGATCGCAAGTCCGAAGACATCGGATAACACACCGGTTGCAGCAGCAGTGATATTATTACTGTTTGGCTGTGCACTGATGGGAACCGCATACAGAAAAAATAAAAAATTCTAAATGAAATTCATAAGATGTCACTAAAAAATATGCCGCACGAAAAATTACCCTTTCGTGCGGCATATCTTGTGTATGTGAAGGGAAAATTAATTTTCTTCCACGATCACCACGCCCCATGGTTCCAGCGGAAGCGTTTCCTGATCCATTATTTTTCTGCCGGACAATAATTCCGTGCCAGAGATTCCTTTGCAGATGGCGGTCTGTTTTTCACTGGAATAATTGAAGTAAAATCTTACCCGTTTTCCAAAATCATTGACACCTTCCCGGATGATCAATGGGAAGTGGCATTCCGGATGTACTAAAAGTGTTTCCGGAAGCGAAGCAAAGTAATGAACCAGAACTTTTTCCAGAAGTGCGCCATCAAACATGCTGGAGAGATACAGTGCTGACCCTTTTCCAAACTGATTGACTGTGGCAGCCGCATATTTTTTCCAGACCGGGTGATCGTAGAAAAAGAGCGGTGTGGCGGTATCGCAGATCACAAGATCCATCCAGTGCAGACATTTGCTGCTGGTTGTGCAGGATTCATCGGAACATGACGAGCCGGCATTGGAAGCCGCATTTTCATGACCGGAGCAGGCTGGATGAGCCATAAAATCAGGCAGTGTTACCGAAACATCTACAGGGTAGGTATATTGGTCATAGTGGATACCAAGACATCCCTGTAAAATGTGAGGCTGTGTATCCGCATAAATTTTTAACTGTTCATCTGAAAAACCGGAACGGAACGTCGTGATCAGATGTCCGCCGTTTTTTACATAATCAGAAATTGCGGTGAGCAGATCTTCGGAAGCACTGTAAAGTGCAGGCACGATCAGGCACTCGTAGGAAGAAAAATCACGTTCCGCAGAGGAAATCATGTCGTACTCGATATTTAAATGGTACAGAGCATCGCCAAGCCAGCGGGCAAGGGTGTTATAGCTGTAATTGCCGAGGCCTTTCAATGGGAAAAGACGCAGTCCGGTCAGGGAGTTATTGTCTAGCAGGATGGCAGCACGGTTTTTCTTTTGCAGGTTTTTAAGGTGGGTGCCGATCCGCTTCCAGTCTGCACCGATGGATGCAGCCTCCCGGTAAGTCTCATTTTCGGAAAAATCGTGTGACAGGATGCCCTTCCAATAGCTCTCAATCGCATTGTGGATCGAGTGCCAGTGCCAGTACATGACACTGTTGGAGCCGTTTGCAATGTGGCTGTAGGCCTGAAGCCTGAGCTGCCCCGGATATGGAAGCCATGCAATATTTCCCTGAGCCTGTGTCTCTAAAACAAGGTAATTGTCTTTCTTTAAGCTGCGCGAGATGTTGCCACAGAAGGTAATCTCTTCCCCGGTAAGAAGCGACTGGGAAGGATGATAAATGTCACATCCGGCAACGGTCATGCATCTGGCAGCTTCGTACTGGTTGACCTCCGGCTGATAGCCGATGGAATGGTCTGTCCAGTCGAAGTCAAAGTTCTGCGTGATGAACTGATCCGGGCGCTTGTATCCGGAAACGATCGAAGCCTGCCATGTTAAAAATCTGGTTACAAGCAGACGCTGGAATTTGGCAAATTCAGCGGCAAGGCTTTCATTGATCGTGCCACGCACATCCGGGAAATCTTCCCATGTGTTGACGCGGTTGCTCCAGTAGTCCAGTCCGAACTCGCGATTGAATTCATTGATATCCGGGTATTTTTCCTTTAAATAATCGACAAACATTGCCTGGACACGCAGACCGGCAGTGCCGTAGCTTTTTGTCTCATTGTCCAGCTGAAATCCGATGATATGCGGAACATCTTTGATATGTTCCATCATTGCGCGGATAACCCGCTCGCAGTGGAACAGATAGCCTGCGTGTGTGATATCCATATTCTGTCTTGCACCATAAATGTTCTGACCGTTATTGGTCAAAGCCAGAATGTCCGGGTATTTTTTTGCCAGCCATGCCGGGATGGCGTAGGTCGGTGTCCCGACAATGACAGAAATATGGTGGCGTGCAGCCGCCTCAAGCATTTTGTCGAGATGTGTGAAATCAAAGATACCGTCTTTTGGCTCGATGGTGCTCCAGGGCGATTCTGCGATACGGATCGTGTTCATGCCTGCTTTTTCCATCATTTCCATGTCTTTTTCCACGCGGTCATATGGAAGATATTCCGAGTAATAAGCTGCCCCGAAAAGTAAATGGTCTGTTTTCATATTGTCCCCCAAAAAATATTTTCATATTGACAATCAGTGTGATTTGATATATCATCATCTGATAACGCAACCGATTGCGCAAATATATTATAGCATCAGGAAAAACAAATGTAAATCCGATGTTGATACGAAAAAACAGAATTGTTACCGGAACAGGGCATAAGTGAGCAGAAACAAAAGATTGTTTGGAAAATATGTAAAAATGTCATTGCTTTTTTTCGGGAATAGGATGATAATAATATTGTTGCGCAAAGGATGCGCAGCATATCAGGGCAGGACAAAGTAACATTGTGGCAGGAGCGCGAGCGATGCAGGAAGCCACAACACAATTCAGGGGAAGTAACTGCTTTGAGGAAAGAAGGGGTTTTATGGGGAATGAAGAGAAGAAAAATATAACGATCGCAGATGTGGCAGAAGCACTTGGTGTTTCAAAAACCACTGTCTCAAGAGCCATTTCAGGGAAGGGACGGATCGGGCAGGAGACGAGAGACCGTGTATTAAAATATATTGAGGAGCATGACTATAAGCCAAACGTTATCGCCAAAGGGCTGGCGCAGTCAAAAACATATAATCTTTGTGTGGTCATGCCGGGAGAATATGATGTTGTGGATCTCACGTTCTTTCAGGAATGCTTATTCGGGATTCAGGAGATCGCCGGAATTATGGAGTATGACATCCTGCTTTCCATCTGTAAAAATAACGATATCTCCTCGCTGGAGCGTATTATCTCAAACCGTAAAGTAGATGGTGTGATCCTGATGAGGACGTTTGTGGAGGACCGGCAGATTGAGTATCTTCAGGAAAAAAAAGTACCATTTGTGACGATCGGTTCCTCCAATTATACAGGTGTGATCCAGATCGACCACAATCACAAAAGTGCGTGTAAAGAACTTACATCCATTATTTTAATGAAGGGAATGAAGCGTATTGCACTGATCGGCGGAGATGAGAACCATGTGGTCACACAGAGCCGTCTGCGGGGATTCCGGGAAGCTTATGAAAAAATGGGTGAGGTCATTGATCCGACAATGCTTTTTTTAAATCTTGATAATCATGTGGTGATTGACAAGATCGTGGAAGAGGTACTCGAGCGAAAGGCAGAATGTATTTTGTGTATGGATGATGCAGTGTGCAGCCGGGTATTGAAAAAGCTGCGTGAAAAGAATGTCAAGGTTCCAAAAGATATCCGTGTGGCATCTTTTTATAACAGCTCCGTACTGGAAAATAATGTGCCGTCCATTACATCACTTTCTTTTGATGCGAAAGAGCTTGGCATGGTTGCATGTAAAACGGTATTGGATGTGATCGAGGGTGTGGAAGTGGAGACAAGAACATTGCTTCCATACGAAGTTGTCCTTAAGGAGTCTACAAAATAAAATAGGATGAGAGAAAGCAGGTTTATTTTGCGTGAAAGAAAGCGCAGATTCTGTAGTGTTTTTACAGGTTGCGAAGGGCAGATATCAGCGCCCTCT
>OKXB01001971.1_pt1 | contig 18066 bp, 19 predicted proteins | sample 1601731 | NCBI WGS metagenome assembly OKXB01 (sample SAMN04414077, study PRJEB24778) | human gut metagenome | material: faecal | host: Homo sapiens | reverse complement strand
GCGCCCGTTTCTTGTAGAGACGCAGGCGCTCGTGTCGACGGCAGCATACGGAACGCCGCAGCGCAGTGCGACGGGCTTCGATCAGCGAAGACTCAACATGCTTCTGGCCGTACTCGAAAAGAGAGTGGGCTTTAAGCTGATGCAGAAAGACGTGTTTATAAACATAGCAGGCGGACTGCGCGTAACTGATCTTGCGATGGACCTTAGTATTATTGCTGCCGTGCTGTCGAGCAATGTCGACACGGCCATCGAGAGCGGCTGGTGTATGGCTGGTGAAGTGGGACTGAGCGGTGAGGTGCGCCCTGTTAGCCGTATTGAACAGCGTGTGGCTGAGGCCGAGAAGCTTGGCTTTACGCATATAATAGTTCCGGCAAACAATATGCAGAGCCTTAACAAGGCAAAGAGCAACATAGAGATTGTGCCCGTGCGCAAGGTTGAAGAAGCGCTGAGAGCATTGTTCGGATAGCTGTGTTGGACGCCTTAGAGTTTTCTGTTTTTCTGACGTTTAACGCGTCCAGAATGGCTATACTGACGGCAAAGTCGTTGCTTAGCCGGAAAATATACTGTTTAATATGTTTTTATGTAATGCACTTATATACAGCGTGTTACATAAAATGCAGGAAGGAGCCATGTTGCATTAATTTATAAAAGGTATGCTTTTACAGCCTAAAAGGTGGCCTTTTAGGTTGCAAAATGTATGCTTTTGCCCCTCCGTTTGGCTTGTTTAGTTCTTGAAATTCATTGGTTTTTACCCTGAAAAACACTGATTTTGGCGTTATATGGGCATATTTTTGTCATTTATTGCATGTAAAAGTGTAATATATTTCTCTATTTCGCAAATTTATATTGTAATAACTTTTTACTGCGTTCGGTGCGCCTTCCGTCAAAAAGTTTTCTGTTCTTGGTTTCCGTCGTGCAATGCCTCCAACAGCTGAAGCATGTTCATCAGTATGCCGTTTTTATATAAAAGAGAATTATCCTGCTAAACGCTGTGAGGCCGTTTTTGTGCCCTGCCGTTTCTTGTTTCGGCAGATTAAATATTGTCAGTATTATGCAGCTGTGGCAATGCCGTGTAAGTTGAAGCCCGTCGGCGCAAGATGCAAATGCAGCATTAATGCTTGCACATTTGCATGGATATGTGCCGTTTATCAGGTTAAATGCCGTGCGGAGCTTAAAGTTTTTTATGAAAATACGGCAGTTATTCAGACTTAATACTTATCTTTGCGAAATGTTTTAAACAAAAAATAATGTTATAAAATATGAAACTGATCGCTGACAGCGGAAGTACAAAAACAGACTGGTGTGTGATGGACGGCAGCCGTGTCGTCCAACGCATGGCGGGGCAGGGCATCAACCCCTTTCAGCAGTCCCCGCCGGTTATCCTTAAAACAATAACAGACGACGTGGTTTCAAAGATTACGTGTGCCGGAGATATTGACGAGGTCTATTTTTATGGCGCAGGATGCCGTGAGGAGATGAAGCCCATGATGCGTGGCGTATTGTCAGAGTGTTTCCCGGGTGCCGTAAAGGTGGATGTAGAAACCGACATGCTCGGTGCTGCGCGTGCCCTGTTTGCCGATGAACCCGGCATTGCCTGCATATTAGGCACAGGGGCAAACTCGTGCATGTATGACGGTAAGAACATCACAGGCAACGTGCCGCCGCTTGGCTATATCCTTGGCGATGAAGGCAGCGGGGCTGTGCTGGGCAAGCTCTTTGTCAACGCGATGTTCAAGGGCGGTGTTTCTGATGCCGTGCGCGACGGCTATCTGAGCGAGTCGGGACTTACGCTTGCGGATATAATAAACAGAGTTTATCGCGAGCCTCTGCCAAACCGCTTTCTGGCAAGCATGTCGCTGTATGTTCACAGGCATCTTGACGATGAGAAAGTAAGGCGGCTCGTGGTGGACAATTTCCGTAATTTCTTCAGGCGCAACGTTGCCCTCTATAGCCATGACGGCTATGCCGTAGGCTGTGTCGGCAGCATGGCATATTGTTATGGCAGTCAGCTGGCAGAGGCAGCGCGTATGGAAGGTTTTGAGGTGGCAAAAGTGCTTAAAAGTCCGATGGAAGGACTCGTGGCATATCATTCTCGTTGATAAGGTGCGTGTTTTTGTAAAGATAAAGTTATTTGGCTAAATAAAAAATGTGTATTTATGATTAATCTTTGCAAAATAAATTGTACCTTTGCATGCGTTTGTATATAATTACATTTTTTAAATAAAATATATATGTATTTTATCTTGTTAGTTACCGTTTTGATAACGGCTGTTTTCTTGGTAGTGGCTGCTTTTGTCATCGCTAAGTTGATAGGTCCGCGTACGTACAACAAGGTTAAGGGAGAGCCATTCGAGTGCGGTATACCGACTCACGGTTCTTCATGGATACCTGTGCACGTGGGCTACTATCTGTTCGCAATCCTTTTCTTGGTCTTCGACGTGGAAACAGTATTCCTCTATCCGTGGGCCGTTGTAGTTAAGGAGTTCGGCGTGATGGCTATGGTCAGTATCGGATTCTTTTTGTTAGTCTTAGTGTTTGGCCTTGCTTATGCATGGCGGAAAGGAGCGTTGGAATGGAAGTAAAGAAACCAGTAATCAAGAGTATTCCTTATGCAGAGTTTAAGGATAACGAGACCCTTGAGAGAACCATTCAGGAACTTCATGAGGGCGGAGTCAACGTCATTGTAGGCTCTCTCGATGAAGCCATCAACTGGGGACGCTCAAATTCTTTGTGGTCATTGACTTTTGCCACAAGTTGCTGTGGTATCGAGTTTATGGCAGTAGGTTGCGCCCGTTATGACTTTGCGCGCTTTGGCTTCGAGGTTACACGTAACTCTCCACGTCAGGCCGACCTCATAATGTGTGCCGGTACGATTACTCATAAAATGGCTCCTGTGTTCAAGCGCCTTTATGACCAGATGGCAGAACCGAAATATGTTGTTGCCGTCGGCGGATGCGCTATATCAGGCGGACCGTTCAAAAGCAGCTATCATGTTGTGAGGGGAATCGATGAGATTGTGCCTGTAGACGTTTACGTTCCGGGCTGTCCTCCGCGCCCCGAGGCAATTCTGTATGGCATGATGCAGCTTCAGAGAAAGGTGAAGATAGAGAAGTTCTTCGGTGGAGTTAACCACAAGGAGAAGAAACCTATCATTGTTGACGGTAATGATGTTGACGAAGAAAAACTGAAGCAGGCATCGGCTGCGCTGAACGATGTTGATTCGTCTGTTTCTAAATAATTAAAAGGGAAGCAATGAAATTAGAAAATAAAGTATTCGAACTGAAGGATTTTGCCCGCGAGATGGCAAAACTGAAGAATGAGAAGCATTTCGACTTCCTCGTTACTATCGTAGGTGAAGATTTTGGTGAAGAAGGACTGGGAGCTGTTTACATCCTCGAAAACACTGAAACACACCAGCGCATGAGCGTAAAGGCTGTTAATGCCGACCGAGATAACGCCTATATCCCAACAGTGAGCAATCTGTGGAAGAGCGCCGACCTGCTTGAACGTGAGGTTTACGACTTCTACGGAATAAAGTTCCTCGGACATAAGGACATGCGCCGCTTGTATCTTCGTTCAGATTTCAATGGATATCCTTTCAGAAAGGACTATGACATGAGTCCTGAAAACAACAAGTATACATTGGAGGATGACCCGGAGCCCGACTACACCGTTGAGTATAACCTTAACGAAGACGGCACGCTGAGCGAGACGAAGCACAAGCTCTTCACAGAAGACGATTATGTGATAAACATAGGTCCTCAGCACCCTGCCACTCACGGTGTGCTTCGTCTGCAGACAATCCTCGATGGTGAGGTTATCAGAAAGGTTTATCCTCATTGCGGATATATCCACCGTGGAGTAGAGAAGATGTGCGAGAGCTATACATATCCGCAGACATTGGCTCTGACCGACCGTCTTGATTACCTTTCAGCCATGATGAACCGTCATGCGCTTGTGTCGGTTATCGAAGAAGGTATGGGCATTGAACTTTCTGACCGTATTAAGTATATCCGCACCATAATGGACGAGCTTCAGCGTCTTGACTCTCACCTGCTGTTCTACAGCTGTTGTGCTCAGGACCTCGGAGCGCTCACTGCATTTATTTATGGTATGCGCGACCGTGAGCAGGTGCTTAACGTTATGGAGGAGACCACCGGCGGACGACTCATTCAGAACTATTATCGTATTGGCGGATGTCAGGCCGACATCGACCCGAACTTTGTCAAGAACGTTAAGAAACTCTGTGAGTACATCAAGCCGATGTTCAAGGAATATCACGACCTCTTTACAGGCAACGTTATTCTGCAGAACCGTTTCAAGGGTGTTGGCGTGCTCTCTAAGGAGGATGCTATATCTTATGGATGTACCGGAGGTACCGGACGTGCTGCAGGATGGCACAATGATGTCAGAAAGTATCATCCTTACGACCTCTACGGCAAGGTTGATTTCAATGAAATCACTTACAACAACGGTGATTGCTTTGACCGTTATATGGTTCGTATGGACGAGATGGAGCAGAGCGTGCGCATACTCGAACAGCTTATCGACAACATTCCTGAAGGCGACTTCTATATCAAGCAGAAGCCTATTATAAAAGTTCCTGAAGGCGAATGGTACACAAGTTGTGAGGGCAGCCGTGGCGAAATTGGTGTTTATCTCAGAAGCGACGGCGGCAAGAATCCTTGCCGACTCAAGTTCCGTCCTATGGGATTGCCGTTGGTTTCAGCCATGGATGAGATTTGCCGCGGTGAGAAGATTGCCGACCTTATATCAATCGGTGCAACTCTCGACTACGTCATCCCTGATATTGACAGATAATCAAAAATATAAAAGTGCATGATGGCCGTACGGCTCTTGAATGCCTTTTATTATTTGAATTTCATAATATATTTAAATTTAAGCAAAGTGTTCGATTTTAGTATAGTAACAACGTGGTTTGACAGCCTTCTCAGAGATACTCTGGGATTGGGCAATTTCTTGTCAATCCTTATTGAATGCGTTTTGGTTGGGCTTATTATTCTTATGGCCTATGCCATGCTCGCCATTGTGCTTATATATATGGAACGTAAGGTCTGCGCCTTCTTCCAGTGCCGTCTTGGCCCGATGCGCGTAGGAAAATGGGGTATCTTCCAGGTCTTTGCCGACGTGGTTAAGATGCTTATAAAAGAAATCTTCCCTGTTGACAAGGCAGATAAACTTTTGTATGCAATAGCTCCGTTCCTCGTTCTTATCGGAAGTGTTGGCGCTTTCTCTTTCATGCCATGGAACAAGGGAGCTGCTATTCTCGATTTCAACGTAGGTATCTTCCTGCTTACAGCTATATCAAGTATAGGTGTAGTTGGTATCTTCCTTGCCGGTTGGGGTTCTAACAACAAGTATTCTGTTGTGTCTGCTATGCGTGGAGCCGTACAGATGATATCTTATGAGATGTCTTTGTGCCTCTGTCTTATCACGGCTGTAGCCTTGACTGGAACAATGAGCCTGACTGGTATTGTTGAGTCGCAGAACGACGGATGGCTTGTTTTCAAAGGCCATATCCCCGCTATTATAGCTTTCCTCGTATTCCTCGTTGCAGGTAATGCTGAGGCTAACCGTGGTCCGTTCGACTTGGCTGAGGCTGAGAGTGAGCTTACCGCCGGTTACCATACAGAGTATTCTGGTATGGGATTCGGTTTCTTCTACTTGGCAGAATACCTCAACATGTTTATCATTGCAGGCGTTGCGTCAACAGTGTTCCTCGGAGGATGGATGCCTCTGCATGTAGCAGGACTTGACGGATTCAATGCCGTAATGGATTACATCCCCGGCATTGTATGGTTCCTGGCCAAGACTTTCTTCCTTGTATGGATACTGCTTTGGATCAAGTGGTCTTATCCTCGTCTTCGTATCGACCAGATACTGAAGCTCGAGTGGAAGTATCTTATGCCGCTGAGTCTGCTTAACCTTGTGCTGATGACTATCGTCGTTGCTCTGGGATGGCATTTCTAAGATGTTAAATTACTGAAAATTAAAAATTATTGAATTTACAGATTAAATGCAGAAAACTGTTGTTCATTGATTCTTTAATTTCTTAACGTAAAAAATAATGGAAGATAATAATAAATCTTATTTTGGTGGAATTAAGTTTGGTCTGAAGTCTTTGCTTACAGGTCTTGGTGTCACCTTCCGTGAGTATCTTACAAAGAAGGTTACCGAGCAGTATCCGGAGAACAGAAAGACCACGCTCCATGTTTCGCCGCGCCATCGCGGACGCCTTATAATGCCACAGGATGCTGAAGGCAACAATAAGTGCATCGCATGCAAACTTTGCGAGATGGCTTGTCCTAACGGTACGATTAAAGTCGTACAGAAGACAATTGAGACAGAGGACGGTAAGAAAAAACGTGTCCTTGATGATTATATTTATGATTTGGGTGAATGTATGTTCTGTGAGTTGTGCGTAAACGCATGTCCTCATGAGGCCATTAAGTTTGTGAACGACTTTGAGAACTCAACCTTTGGAAGAGACAAGCTGGTCTTGCATCTTGACAAAGAGAAGTTTGAGCCTGCATTGCCGAATATCGAGGATGGCGGTACTCCATTGGAGATCGGTGTCTTTAATACTAAAATTAAATAAAAGGAGAACGTAGATATGGCTAATATGGTAATGTTTATAATTCTTGCTGTTGTCATTTTAGGTTCTGCATTTATGTGCGTAATGACAAAGCGGATAATGAGAGCGGCCACTTTCTTGCTGTTCGTTCTTTTGGGTGTTGCTGGTTTATACTTCCTTCTTGACTACACTTTCCTTGGCGCAGCCCAGATAAGTGTTTATGCCGGAGGTGTGACTATGATTTATATTTTTGCAATACAGCTCGTAAGCAAGCGCACATTGCAGGGACTTGTAGAGCGTTTGAAAGGTAGCCGCGTTGTATTTGGCGCGCTTATAACCTTGATAAGCCTTGTTACGGTCGTTGCAGTGTTCTTGAAGAACAAGTTTATCGATATGGCAGTGCAGATGCCTGATGAGGAAGTTTCAATGAATGTCATTGGCAACACTTTGATGGGTTCTGAGAAATATCAGTATGTGCTTCCGTTCGAGTTTATCTCTGTATTCTTGCTGGCTTGCATTATTGGTGGAATCGTAATATCTAGAAAGGAGTAATAATTTATGATACCAGTAGAATATTTCTTTGTGCTTTCAGCACTGTTGTTTTTTATCGGTGTATTCGGATTTATAACCCGTCGCAACCTGATTGCAATGTTGATTTCTGTTGAGTTGATTCTCAACTCTGTTGATATCAACTTTGCAGCATTCAACCGCTTGTTGTTCCCCGGACAGATGGAAGGTTTCTTCTTCACTTTGTTCAGCATCGGCGTAAGTGCTGCTGAAACAGCTGTTGCAGTGGCAATTATTATTAATGTTTACCGCAACTTCAATAGTGATCAGGTGAACTGTATTGAAAACATGAAAAATTAGTGCGTTATGGATTATGGTTTTGTATTTTTAATACTCTTGTTACCGGCGCTGACATTTATTTTACTCGGATTGGCGGGTATGAAGATGTCGCATAAAGTGGCCGGTCTTATCGGAACATGCTCTATCGCTGTTGTTACAGTGCTTTGCTACTACGCTGCGTTTGAGTATTTTCTGGTTCAGGGAAGAGACGCTGCCACAGGTCTTTATCCTACGGTAACGGCATTTGATATTACATGGCTTAGATTTTCTGAGCTGCTGACATTTAATATCGGTTTCCGCATCACTCCGATTTCTGCGATGATGCTTATCGTTATATCAACAGTCAGCCTGATGGTCCACATCTATTCATTCGGCTATATGCATGGAGAGAAGGGCTTTCAGCGTTACTATGCGTTCTTGAGCCTGTTTACAATGTCAATGCTCGGATTGGTTGTAGCTACAAACATCTTCCAGATGTATCTGTTTTGGGAGCTTGTGGGAGTTTCTTCTTATCTCCTTATCGGCTTCTACTATCCTATGCATGCCGCAGTGGCAGCTTCAAAGAAGGCATTTATCGTAACACGTTTTGCCGACTTGTTCTTCCTTATCGGTATTCTTATCTATAGCTTCTATGTAGGTACGTTTAATTACGATCTGTCTCAGATGTCACCTGCACAGATGACAGCGCTCAATCAGGCCGGTTGGATTATGCCTACTGCATTGTTCCTTATGTTTATCGGTGGTGCCGGTAAGAGTGCAATGTTCCCGTTGCATATCTGGTTGCCCGATGCTATGGAAGGTCCTACACCTGTCAGTGCTCTTATCCACGCAGCAACCATGGTTGTTGCCGGAGTTTATCTCGTGGCAAGTCTGTTCCCGATATTTGTCAAGTTTGCGCCGGAGGCTTTGCACTGGGTTGCCTATATAGCAGCGTTTACAGCTTTCTATGCAGCAGCTGTTGCATGCTGTCAGAGCGATATCAAACGTGTGCTTGCATTCTCAACAATTTCTCAGATCGGTTTCATGCTTGTTGCTCTTGGCGTATGTATGCCTGATCCTGAAACAGGAGCTGTTGCCATGACTGCAGAATATGCTGATGCAAACGGACTTGGTTATATGGCCGGAATGTATCATCTGTTCACACACGCCATGTTTAAGGCTTGTCTGTTCTTGGGTGCCGGTTGTATCATCCATGCCGTTCATTCTAATGAGAAGATGTACATGGGCGGACTGCGTAAGTATATGCCTGTAACACATTGGACATTCCTTATCTCATGTCTTGCAATTGCAGGTATACCGTTCTTCTCAGGATTCTGCTCTAAGGATGAAATCTTGGTAGCTTGCTATAACTTCTCACCTGTAATGGGTGCGATAATGAGCGGCATTGCTGCTATGACAGCATTCTATATGTTCCGTCTGTATTATGTAATCTTCTGGGGCAAGAGCTATTATGAAACTCACAAGGCAGAGGGCGCACATCAGCCACACGAAGCTCCGCTTACAATGACAGTACCTCTTATCATTCTTTCTGTCATAACAATGTTGGTAGGTATTTTCGGTACATTGCATGTATTTGAGTTTGGCGAGTTTGTTTCTGCCAACGGTGTTGCATTCGGCACACATACCAACTGGTTTGTTGCTGGAGTCAGCACAGTGCTTGCAATATGCGGTATCGGTCTTGCTACTTATATGTATAAAGGTGAGGAGACTCCTGTTGCAGACATGCTTGCCCGTAAGTTCCCGAAACTTCATCGTGCAGCTTACAAGCGTTTCTACATGGATGAGGTATGGATGTTTGTTACACATAAGATAATCTTCAAGTGTGTGAGCACTCCATTGGCATGGTTCGACCGCCATGTTGTTGACGGAGCTATGAACTTTATGGCTTGGGGTACGAATGAAGCCGGAGAAAGCATACGTGGCTGGCAGAGCGGTGACGTGCGCCAGTATGCAGTATGGTTCCTCACAGGTGCTATTGCATTAGTGTTGTTATGTATTTGTCTATAAAAGAAAACCGGTAAAATGAGTATATTAAGTTTATTTGTAGTTTTTCCCGTACTGATGCTGTTGGGTCTTTGGCTGGCCCGCAACCTTAATCAGGTACGTGGCGTAATGGTTGCAGGATCATCATGTCTTTTGATTTTGTCAATCTGGCTTACGGTAACATTCATACAGATGCGTGCTGGAGGCAACACAGACGAGATGTTGTTCACGTACAGCATTCCTTGGTTTGCGCCGCTGAACATTGCCTACTCTGTAGGTGTTGACGGTATATCTGTGGTTATGCTTCTGCTTTCAAGCATCATCGTGTTTACTGGTACTTTTGCATCTTGGCAGCTGAAACCCATGACAAAGGAATACTTCCTGTGGTTTACTCTGCTGAGCACCGGTGTGTATGGCTTCTTTATCAGCACCGACCTGTTCACAATGTTTATGTTCTATGAGGTTGCCCTCATCCCTATGTATCTTCTTATCGGTGTATGGGGTAGTGGTAACAAGGAGTATTCAGCAATGAAGCTTACTCTTATGCTCATGGGCGGATCTGCATTGTTGATTCTTGGTATTATCGGAATCTATTTCGGTAGTGGTGCAACCACGATGAACATCCTTGAGATTGCAGCAATGCATAATATTCCTGTTGAAGTTCAGAAGGTGTTCTTCCCGTTCGTGTTTATCGGATTCGGTGTCCTCGGAGCACTGTTCCCGTTCCACACATGGAGCCCCGACGGTCACGCATCAGCGCCTACAGCTGTGTCAATGCTTCACGCCGGCGTGCTTATGAAGCTTGGAGGTTATGGCTGCTTCCGCATTGCCATGTTCCTTCTTCCTGATGCAGCTCACGAGCTTGGATGGATATTCCTGATCCTTACAACAATCTCTGTTGTATATGGTGCTCTGTCTGCATGTGTTCAGACTGACTTGAAGTATATCAATGCATATTCTTCTGTTTCTCACTGCGGTCTTGTATTGTTCGCATTGCTTATGATGACCAAGACAGCTTGCACAGGAGCTATTCTTCAGATGCTTTCTCACGGATTGATGACAGCCTTGTTCTTCGCCCTCATCGGTATGATTTACGGCCGTACACACACACGTGACGTACGCAAGCTTGGCGGTCTGATGAAGATTATGCCTTTCCTCAGCGTGGGTTATGTTATCGCCGGTTTGGCTAACCTCGGTTTGCCGGGCTTCTCAGGATTCGTAGCTGAGATGACAATCTTTGTCGGTTCTTTTGCTAATAACGATGTGTTCCACCGTACATGTACAATCGTAGCTTGTACAAGTATTGTTGTTACGGCTGTCTACATCTTGCGTGTTGTCGGCAAGATTCTTTATCAGAAGGTTGCTGATCCGCATTATCTGACACTTACCGACGCAACATGGGATGAGCGCGTGGCTGTATGCTGCCTTATATTCTGCGTAGCAGGACTTGGTCTTGCTCCGTTGTGGGCCAGTGAGGTTATCGACAATGCAATGATACCAATCCTTGACCAGATTAACAATGTTTCAGCTATTGCATCAATATAATAAATCAGCAGAAAAATGAATTACAGTCAATTTCTTAATATGATTCCGGAAGCCACATTGATGGCTATCCTTATTATCGTCTTTATTGCCGATTTTGCATCATCGCGCAACAGTGAGCGCAAGTGGTTCAATCCGCTGGTTTGCATTCTGATGCTTGCTCAGGTGATTATCAACATCTTCCCGCAGGAGCCGGTTTCGGCATTTGGCGGAATGTATGTTACAACATCGGCTGTGAACGTTATGAAGACTATTCTGGCTGCAGGTACACTCATCGTGCTCATTCAGAGCCGTAAGTGGCTGAGCCGTCAGGATACATCTTTCAAAGAAGGCGAGTTCTACATGCTAACTGTTTCAACCCTGCTCGGTATGAACATGATGATGAGCTCCGGCCACTTCCTGATGTTCTTCCTCGGACTCGAAATGGCATCTGTGCCTATGGCATGTCTTGTTGCGCTCGACAAATACCGTCATAATTCAGCTGAGGCAGCAGCCAAGTTTATCCTTACTGCTACATTCTCAAGCGGAATAATGCTTTATGGTATTTCGTTCATCTATGGTGGAGTAGGTACTCTCTACTTCGATGACGTTGCAACAGTTCTTGCTCAGAAGCAGAACCTTACAATGAACGTAATGGGTATGGTATTCTTCATGAGCGGATTAGGATTCAAGATCAGCCTTGTTCCTTTCCACTTCTGGACTGCCGACACATATCAGGGTGCTCCTACAACGGTTACAGGTTATCTTAGCGTAATCTCTAAGGGTGCTGCCGCATTTACACTCATGGCTATCCTCATGAAGGTGTTTGCTCCGCTCACTCCGTATTGGACTTACGTTATGTACGTGCTCGTTGTGCTCAGCATCACCATCGCCAACCTGTTTGCCATCCGTCAGAAAGAGCTCAAGCGCTTCATGGCCTTCAGTTCTATCTCACAGGCAGGTTACATCATGCTGGCAGTTATTGGCGACAATGCTCTTGGCGTAGCTGCTCTGTCTTACTATGTGCTGGTTTATGTAGTGGCCAACCTTGCAGTATTCACCGTAATCAGCGTTGTTGAGGAAAACAACAATGGTGTTACTAAGATGGATGCATACAACGGCTTCTATACAACTAACCCCAAACTGTCATTGCTTATGACGTTTGCGCTGTTCTCTCTCGGCGGTATTCCTCCGTTTGCAGGTATGTTCAGCAAGTTCTTCGTCTTCATGGCAGCATTGGAGGAAGGTTCTGTACTTACTCACATAGTAGTGTTCGTTGCTTTGATCAACACAGTGATAAGTCTTTACTACTATCTTCTCATTGTTAAGGCAATGTACATCAAGTCTGCCGAGAATCCTCTGCCTACATTCAAGAGCGACTGCAACACAAAACTGGCTCTTGCCATCTGCACAGCCGGTGTGCTTCTTTGCGGTGTATGCAGCTTCTTCTATGACTGGATATGGGCATCAATTTAATGTTGAAGTTTAGTTGACAAAAACATTATAACAAGCGTGGCCAAAGACATGGTTTTACACCGGTCTTTGGCCATGTTGTTTTTCAGAGCCTTGCATCTAAATTTATGTCTGCCTTGCATCCCATGTTTTTCCTTTGGTTATAAATCGTCCATTTCTGATAGATTTGCCGGTAAAAAATATTGTCAAAATTATTTTCCGTTCTAGATAAACAAATCCACAATATTCTTGTTTCTTGCCGTTTTTCATGCACTTCAGCCTGCATGTTCATGCATATTTTTGTTGTTTTCTGCCTGAAACACATTGGTTTGCGCTGCAAAAATCAGCCTTTTGCGTTGCAAAAGATTATACTATTGTATTTTATTGATATTCAGCAAATTACAAAGGCTAAAATATAATTTGCTGAATATTTGCATTTTATATCATTTACTTTTTAATAAACTTCTTTCCGTTCTGAATATTTATACCTTTGACCGGCTCACTTAATTCTATGCCATTTACAGAATATATTTTATTGTTTTCTGATTTTGCATTGTGAACATTCTGAATATTTGCGGAAGTGTTTTTATTAAGATACAAACTCCCGTCGCCTGAAAGAGTTTGCAAAGTCATTTCGTCGTCGCTAAATTGCGTAATTACAAAATTAAGCAATGATGGCCCGGTGTAACCGTCGTAATCAACATTTGCAAGTATGTGCAAGATATATCTATCCGAATTGTGCGTTATCCAATATCCGGCATATTTTGAATAGGACGGATTGCCGTCGGCATATTCCCACCCTACTATCGTATCGTCATTATCTTTAAAGATAAAAGATATAGGGCGTTTATATGTGTTGTTGTAAATTGGCAATTTCCCATAAAAAGAGCCGTCAGAATTAACAACATTCCACTCGCCCATGATTTCGATTTCGTCAAGGTTTTCAATTTGTGCGCTTGCATTTATCCCAAAAGCCAAAAGCGCAATAATTATCAGATGTTTCATTTTGTATATTATTTAAGAGTAAAATCAAAGACACCACCAAAGCCATTTGCACCGTTACCGACGAAAATAATACAATATTCGCCCGGCTCGCCTGATACCTCAACATCATACACGCCGCTCCTGATTTCCTTTGTTTTTATGGTTAAATCATCAGCCGAAGCAACGCCGACAGACGAGCCGAGCAAAGACGAAGACGCGCCGGTTAGAAGTCGGCTATTTTTCTTTTTCTCAAAGCGTGCAATGTCAAAATCTTTAATCGAGAAATTTTTTGAGAACATAAACAAGTCTTGAATTTTGTTTATTGGCGGATTGCCAAAATAAAACCTAAAATGCGCAGAACCATTAAAGGCGTTATCGCTTGTTGCTTTGCTAAATTCCATTTTAGCTTTGACTTTTGCAAGACCCATTGACAAAGCCGCGCCGAGGCCGCCGCTACCTTTTATTTTGCGGTACATTATTTTATCCATTTGCTCGTATTTTTTACCGTGTACGGCAAACAGCCCGACCGTATCATTTGCGTTTTGAGCAGACGACAAGAGCGGAAAAAATAGCAGTAATAAAAACAATATCTTTTTCATAATTATAATGTTTCAATTTTCATGTGGCAAACCACTTTATAAACATCCGCTATTAACGCCACGTTAAGCTCCGTACTTGGATAATTCGGGTTATCAGAGCCGAGCGTTAAGGTGTTTGTCGCCTTATCATATTTTAATATGCGCTTAATCATACGTTCATCATCTTTTGTTATAATCATATAAACGCGGTCGGCGTTCGCTGTTTCGTAGCCGTCTATATGGCAGACACCCACGATTTCGCCCTCTTCGATAGTTGGCAACATTGACATTCCTATGACCGGGAAAAAGCCTTCCGCGCCTTGCGCTTGCGGAACGTTTATAAAGCCGGTTGGTAGTTGCTGGAATATATCGGGGTATTGGATAACCCGGCCACCGCTTACGGGCAAATCACCATAAAAAGGTATTGCGTTTTTCGGCAGTTCGGCAGGCTTATTTTCAACAGGTTGCAATTTACCCGATACTTTCACGGGCCTTACAGCCCATTGCGGCTCTTCGCCCTCTGTTAGCCATTTGATGTTAAGCCCCCATGCGTCCGCTATTTTTTGACACGTCTTTATGCTTATTGTCTGTGAACCTCTAAGCATTTTATACAACCCTGACGGGTCAATACCCGACTTTTGCGCAAAATCCGAATAACTTACCATTGCGTCGTATTCGATAAAGTCGGCCAACCTCTTTTTTACATTTTCATTTTCCATATTTATACCGTAAAAATCTGTTTATTTCCGTTAAATTCCAATAATCAAAATAATAAAAAGTTGGTAATATTTGGATTTTCCAATTTTTACCAATACATTTGCAAACGATATAAGTAACTAACTAAGTAAGTAACTTACGCGAAAGCAAAGGCCGTCAGACTATTTGCCCGACAAACCAAAAACCTATTACAGCGCAAATTTACGACGGCTTTTTTATTTCGCAAAACATATAAGTAACTAAGTAACTAACTAATAAGATTTTTTAGCACAAAATCAAGCGAAATGGAGAAGATAACGAGAGAGGAATTAAGGAAAATGGCAATCGGTGAAACAAAGACTTTCACCTTGCCAAATGCACAGGCTTGCGATAATGGCAAGTCAATAGCCTATCAGTTTCAAAACCTGATAGGCTGCAAATTCAGCGTTTCAACTGACTACGTGAACAACAGATTAACAATAACAAAAAATCCGGCATGATAATTACCAGACCCGAAGTTGACCCTAAAGGCTTGTACAGCATGACACAGGCGGCAAAGGCTTTACACATTGACCGGCACACCGTCGCGCGGTATGCGGCTAACGGTCTGATTAAGTTCCGTGTCCGTAAGGCTGGACGACAGAAAGTGACGACGGGCACGGAAATTATCAAATGCTGGAGTGCGATGTATCTATGAAAAGAATAAAGATAAACAAAGACGAGATATGCGACACGGTGATAGATGTTGCGCTCGTAGCTTTGGCGATAGCCGAGGCGGTAATAGTGATTTACATTTTTCATTAGTCAAACTTTAAATAACGGGGAAAATATGAAAACAGATTTTAGCATTAACGTACAGGTGAATTTAGGTGTAACGCCCGAAGTTGTGCAGCTCGTAACGGCAATTTTACAGCCAAAAGGCTGGTGTGCGCCGATAGTTGACGATAAGCCTAACAACCAAGTTGAGGCCAAAGAAACACCAGCGGAAGACGAAAAACCGGCAAGTCAAACAAGAAAGCCGAAAACAGAAAGCCGGGCAGCACAGACCGACAAGGCCGAAGAAAGCAGACAAGCAGACAAGCCACAAGCAGACAAAACAGAGGATAAGACCAAATCTTTAACCGAGGAAGACGTAAGGGCGGCAATGCACCAAACACGCTTACGTATTGAGGGCGAGGATTACAAGGAAAACACGTCGGGCGAGCTTTACAAAAAGTATCATAAAGAGTTATCGACCCAATTCAAGCAGATTGCGGCGTTTTTAGGCGCGGAGAAACCGAGCTTGTTACCGGCTGACAAACGGCAAGCGTTCATCGATGAATGTGCCAAGCTGAAAGTTTTGAACGACGGTACAATCGGCAACGAATTACCTTTTTAATCAAGAGCTATGGCAGAGCAAAGAAAACACGCATTACTAAGCCCCAGCGCAGCTCACCGCTGGCTGAATTGCACCGCCGCGCCCTTGCTTGAAAAGGACGTGGAAGACAAGGGCAGCGTTTACGCCGAGGAGGGAACGCTGGCGCACGCTTATTGCGCCAAGAAGATAAAGGACTTTTTGAAGCGTGACAGCAGCGGTGAAGACAAGGAGATTGCAGAGCTTGCGGATAAGTATCACACAGGCGAAATGGACGAATACACGGACACGTACAAGACCATTGTGTTGGAAAAGTTTAACGCCGCACGCGCGAAAACGGCGGACGCGCAACTACTGATTGAGGTTAAGCTCGATTTCTCAAAGTTCGTGCCCGACGCTTTCGGAACAGCCGACGCGGTGATTATCGCCGACGGCTTAATGGAAGTGATAGACTTCAAGTATGGTAAGGGCGTAAAGGTGTCGGCACACGACAACCCACAGATGAAGATATACGCATTAGGCGCATACGAGGCTTTTAGCTTTGAATACAACATTACTCGTGTAAAGATGACTATCGTACAGCCACGTATCGACAATTTAAGCGAGTTTGAAACGAGCATATCCGATTTGCTTTGGTGGGCACGCACAGTGCTTACGCCGAAAGCCGAAGAAGCGTTTAGCGGACAGGGCAAGCAAAGCCCCGGCGCATGGTGTCAGTTCTGCAAGGTGAAGAGCCGCTGCAAGGCTTTGGCGAAAACTTGCGTTGCCACGACAACCGCCAACCCCAACCCTAAACTTATAGGCAAAGAGGATATGGAAAGCGTCATTTTGCCGAAGTTGGCTACAATCAAGACGTGGCTCGCCGGAGTTGAGGAATACGCCCTCGAACAGGCGTTAAGCGGTGTCGAATATAGCGGTTACAAGATTGTAGAAGGCCGAAGCATTAGGCGTATAACCGACCAAGAAGCCGTAATGTCTTTGCTCGACAAAGAGGGTTACGCGAAAGAGGCGTATGTCAAACCGACGGAATTACGAAGCATTACCGACCTCGAAAGGCTTATCGGCAAAAAGCGCTTCGCGTCGCTTTGCGCCGAATACATAACAAAGCCGCAGGGAAAGCCGACGCTGGTGCCCGATGATGACAAACGCCCGGCGTTCAATTCGGCAACCGACGATTTCAAGAATATAAACATTTAATTTCTAACATTAAAAATTCAACATTATGATTACACCACAAGTTAAGGACACGAAGGTAGTATTCGGCCCGTGTCGATTGAGTTACGTTCACGTATTCAGTAAGTACGACCCTGAAAACGACGGCAACGGCAAGTATATGACAAACGTACTTATACCGAAGTCGGAAAAAGAAACCATCAAGGCTTTGCAAACTGCCATTGAAACGGCCAAACAAGCGGCAATCGTCTCAAAGTGGGGAGGCAAAGAGCCGAAAAAGCTCGATATGCCCCTGCACGACGGGGACATAGACAAGGACGATGATGCGTTTTCCGACCACTATTATGTAAATGCCAAGAGCAACACGCGCCCCGGTATTGTCGATAAGAACAAAGCCCCCATTGTTGACGAGGAGGAGATTTACAGCGGCGTATGGGCTGTTGTTTCGGTGTCGTTTTACGGTTACGACAAAAACGGCAACCGTGGCGTGGCTTGCGGACTTAATAACATTATGAAGTTCAAGGACGATGAGCATTTAGGCGGACGAGCCTCGGCAGAGACTGACTTCGGCGACGTGAACTTCGACGATGACGACGATTTATAAGTTTCTTTCTTTTCATGCAATGCGCCCATAAGGACGCGCCCCGGCGGTAATGAATTAAAAGCATAGGGCCGCCGGGGTTTACCTCACACAAGCAATCCATTTACAATGAAAGAAATAGGCATTGACATTGAAACTTACAGCAGCTACGACCTTGCATCATGCGGAGTGTACAAGTACGTGGAAGCCCCCGACTTCACAATATTGCTTTTCGGCTATTGCGTTGACGGTGGCCCGGTGGCGTGCGTTGACTTTGCCAACGGCGAAGAACTGCCCGGCGACA
>OKXB01001969.1_pt1 | contig 18086 bp, 10 predicted proteins | sample 1601731 | NCBI WGS metagenome assembly OKXB01 (sample SAMN04414077, study PRJEB24778) | human gut metagenome | material: faecal | host: Homo sapiens | reverse complement strand
CCGCATCCTGAAAGTCTCCCGTACGATCGCCGACCTGGAAGCCTCTCCGAATATCGAGGCACGCCATCTGGCGGAAGCCATACAATACCGGAGCCTGGACCGGGAAACATGGGGGACGTAAGCCGGTTTCATTTATTTTAAAATTGAAGATCGGAAAAAGCATTAGGAGAAAATAAAATGAATGCCTCTGGCGTGAACCAATATCTTTCGCCTGCCCGGAGCGCGGCGACCGCCTGTGCGTATAGCTGTCCGTATTCGACAGAACGGTCTGGACGGATGTTCCCGTTTATCTCGATGCAGACGAAACGGCGGCTACCGGTCGGATCAGCCAGCAAGTCCCAGTTGTTGCGTTTTTTATTTAGGATAAAAGTACCGCCTCATTCGTGTTTATCCTATTATTATTTGTATCTTTACTGCCATGTTATTGACTATTCGACCTAGGGCGAAAAGCCTTTCGACTTAGGTCGAATACCTTTTCCACCTTGGGCAAAAACCTTTTCGACCTTCGTCAAAAACATACAAAGAAGGCAGGAAAGCGATAAAGTCTTATTATTCACCATTTAATCTATTACTAATATGACAGCACGTTACAGAATGGAGCGTAACCCGGATTCCGGGAAGAACGGCAATAAAATGCCTCTTCACCCAAGATTGATCCCCTATGAGACCGTCAGCATTAAAAAGTTGATGAAATATGCCAAATCCCGCTCCACCTATTCGGAAGCCGACATTGCCGGCGCCTTGCAGCTGATCACCGACTTGGTGACGGAACGCTTGCGCGAAGGCGATAACGTGGAGATCGAGGGCCTCGGCTTCTTCAGCGTCTCGCTCCAATCTCGCGCGGTGATGTCTAAAACGGAACTGAGGAGCGAATCTGTCCGTTTCAAGAACGTCAATTTCCGATGCTGCCAGCAGTTGAAGAAGGCCTTGAAGACGATGCCGCTCACGCGTATGAAAAGTTCAGGTCACTGTGCACCCGGCATGGCGGACCGGGAGGAACTTCTTTACCGCTATTTGGACGAGAACTCTTATATCACCGTCCGTTCCTACCGTTATCTTATCGGGCTGTCTGACTACAGTGCACGCAAGGATTTGGCTGCATTGGTCGCTTCCGGCCGTCTGGTGAAGGGAGGCAGCCGTTTGTTTGCCATCTATACCCTTCCGAAAGAGGAAGACATGGGCATCCCGCAACCTTTGGTGGTCGATTCGAACTTGCCTGGATGAAGGCCGGATACCGGGGTTGAAGGCAATCCGGGCGGGTGCCTTCACCTGTTGGGGCTTGTTGCAAGGCGGGTTGTACAGGGTGGGTGAAGCTGAAATGACCCAGCGGCCCGGAACTTTTGTTTTTAGCTGTTCCGGTATTCCAACGGCCCCATCCCCACATGCCGCTTGAAATATTTGCCGAAGAAAGACATATTCGTGAAATTCAGCGAATAGGCGATGTCGTGGATCGATAGGTCGGTCGATTTCAACTGTGCCTTCGCATCCATGATCACCATAGAGGTGATGATCTCGACACAAGTCTTGTCGGTCGTCTGCTTGACAATCGTGCTGAGATGCGCCGGAGTTATGCCGAGTTTCTTGGCATACCACGCAACGGAACGTTGCGTGGTATAGTTCTGCATAACCAGATGTCCGAAATTCTTGCTTATTTGTTCTGCTTTGGAGAGATTCGTTTTGTTCAGTGTCTTGTCTTTATACATGGCCCCTACTCCGAGAAGCACGCCTGAAAGCAGATGGTTAAGGATATCTTTGTTCAGCTTGGGGCCGCAGAATCCATACGTCTTGACAAGTAGCGAAAAATAATCTTTCAGCAATTGGGCCGGCTGTTCTTTCAGTTCGATAATCGGGCTGTCTTTTACGACATACAGCATGTCCATTGCCGATTTGCCTATATTGGCATGGTTGGTGAACTCGGACGAAAAACCCATGAAATAGATCTGCAAATCTCCTTCCACTTTATGAATTTGTAAGATTGTTCCCGGCAGGATCGTGATAAAGCTGCCTGGCTTCACTTGGTAGCGTGTCAGATTTATGGAAGCCTCGATCTCGCCTTGCATGCAAAGCACGAATATCTCCGCTTTCAACCTGCAAGGATAGTTGGCATACAAACTCAACAAACCGATGTCTTTATGCGAAAGGTTCCCGATGATCCAATCGTCGGGAAGGTCTATTTTGGGGATGTCGTTTTCCATATTCAGAATACATTAGAATATATGCAAAGATATGAAAAATAGGACACGCAAAAAGTGTTGAATGATAAAATCCGGTTTAAGTTAGGATATTATAATTGACTATTTGGAACAAGATCTAAAAAAGCGGACAGGTAATCGTATAAATAGACCTTGTGAGATCTTTTGCGTTGTCGTTATTTTGCATCGATTTTGATAGGTGGAGGAAGAGCATTACTCCGGTTGTTTTGTGAATTTTGACAGCCAACAGAATTAGGGCTAAACTATATTACTATATAGATGAAGAAATATATGATTGGATATGGTCTTGGGAAGATCATGGCTTTATGGATATGTGTTTTTGGGGTACTCGTCTGTGCCTCTTCTTGTGATTCCGATCGTGTGTCTGCCGATGGAGTTGGAAAGCTGCGCTTGTCATTATCGGCAGACACTACTTCTTTGAGCAAAGGTATCAACAACTCCACTAAAGCAGCTGTTTCGGACGAGTTCGAGAAGTTCCTGACTACGGCTGACTACAATATCCGCATCGTACAGCAGTCCGATACGGTCCAATCGTATGACCGCTTCGACGAGATGCCTTCTGAGATTGAACTGAAAGAGGGTGCTTATACCCTCATCGCCTCCAAAGGCGACAACCTTCCTTCTGCTTTTGAAAACCCCTATTTTGAAGGAAGTACCGACTTCACGGTGAAAGCCGGCATGAGCACGCCTATCGATGTGACTTGTACACTTGGAAATGCAAGAATCACGGTCGACTATACCGAAGACTTCAAGGAGGCATATTCCGATTATACTGTTTTGTTGAGCTCAGCCTTTACATCTGGCAGCCTGGAAATAAAGAAGGATGAAACGCGTCCGGCCTATATGCAAGTGGCCAAAGAAGGATCGGAATTAGGTATCGCCATCCGTTTGAAGAAAATCACCGAAGACAAGGAAAAAACATATAAAATCCCAACTCCTCTATCTATCGAACGTCGCCAGAACATCCGCCTGATCTTTAAGACGGATGGAGAGGCCTTGGATGGCATCGGTCTGGAAATAATCCTGGATGATGAAATGACAAATGTCACGCTGAATGAAGGGATACCTGATTTTATGTGGAAGCCGTTTGAGAAGCCGACACTGTCTCCGGATGATTTTACGAATGGAGAATCTTTTACCATTAAAGTCGGAAAGTTCGAGAAGAGTCCTACAGTTGGATTTGCTATGCCGGCAGGTATTGCCTCTTTGTGTGTCAAGCAATGGCGGGAAGATAAAGAAAACGAAGAGATTACCTACGACTTGGCGACGGACGAAGGAGTTACCGCCGCTTTAGGGAAGAATTTCAAATGGTCGGTCAATGGTAAGGCGAATACTAATGTGAAAGGAGAAAGAAAAACCGGACAGCTATTTTTGAAAGATGCAATCAATAGTTTGGAGGCTCCTATCGAGGAAGACCAAACTTATACTTATCATTATGAGTTTTCTGGAGTTGATGCGACAGGAAAGGCACATGCGACAAATGTATTGGGGGTAACAGTTGTTGTACAGCCAGCCGGCCAGCCGATCATAACATTTGACGGTTTTCCTGAAACAACGATTATAGAGGGTGATGATATGTCGAAAGAGATAGAAGCTAAATTTGAGGCTGAAGGTATAATCGATGAAACGAAAACGACATTGACAATTAATGACGGGGTAGGTGATAAGGTGTATAATATTCTAACCGATGGAACTATTTTATATAATGATTGGGGCATTAGTGTTGAATCGGATAATAATGCGACAGCAACGCTTAAATTCCCAAAAGTCTTTTCTTCCCGCTTAGAGGCTCCTACGGAAGGAGAGAAAACATTTATTTATAAATTGGATTTAGCAGATAAGAAAGGACGCAGTTTCCCGACTCTGACAAAGACATTGACGGTAAAGGCGCCGGTGTTTGAGTTGACACCGTCTGCTAATGGTGGGGATGCTTTTGCTTGCCGGGCTTTTTTGCGGGCAAAGGTTTCTGATGGAACACATCCTGATAATCTTAAATTCCAATGGAGAAAAGTCGGTAGTGGAAGTTGGAACAATTGCAAGAACCATACTTACCAAACGGATGAGATATGTGATACATTGAAGAATCTGACATCAGGAGGACAGCAATATGAAATACGTGCAATTTACCGGGGAAAAGAAAAGCGTGTAACGGAACCGATTGTGATAACAACCGAAAATGTGGTGGAGTTGGAAGATGGCTCTTTTGAAAATTGGCATTCAAAAAAGGTATATAGTAATAAAACAGCTTGGGTTGGAATTGATATTTATCAATGGTGGCCTTTCTTGGAAGGAGGGCAGAGTTGGTGGGCAACGCGTAATGCCTTGACAAATTCTCAAAATTCAGGTACTACCTGTTATTATACATCTTATTCAGGAACTGTTCCAACTGATAATGGCTATTTGGGAAAGGCAGCAGAAATAAGTTCTTTAGGTTTTGGTGAAGGCAGTACTTATTCACAGACAACGGGAGGATGGACTGCTAAAAAACGAGCTGCAGGAATGTTGTTTATAGGTTCTCATTCTGCTACAGCAGGAGGAGAGTCCGAAACATTTGACTATGGACATGTATTCACAGTACGGCCGACAGGGTTTAAATTTTATTATAAATTTAAATCAATGAATAGTGAATCATTTAAGGCTTATATCGTTGTTGAAAATAGAGATCAAAATTTTGTTACGGAATTAGGTCGGGGGGAATTGGTTCGAAACCAAGATCAGAGTTCTTTTGTAGAAGCGAAAGTTGACGTTAAATACTCAAATACTTCATTAAAAGCAACGCATATGTACATTGTCTTTATATCAAGCACAGCTTCAGTTCCTGCATTAGATGTCGTCAAGGGTAGTGTGGGAGAACTTTCAGGAAATACGGATTCCCGTTTTGTCGGTAATGTTTTAACAGTTGATGAAGTTGAACTTATTTACGAATAAAAAAATGAAAAAGACATATATTCTATTGATCTCTATCTTGACATTATTTTCTGCTTGTCAAAAAGAAGCAAGGATAGATGATGGTTTTGGCGAAGGTTCCGGAGCCTTCCGGTTGGAACAGCCATCTGTTCAGAGCGAGAAGGAGATTCCGGTAATTGTGACAAAAGGTTCTTTTGGTTTGGAACCTTCCGCATTTTCGATTCGGATCGATCAGCAGGGTACAGATGGTACATATACGAAACATACGAGTTTTGTTTCTTATTCGGCTATGATTGATTCCGGTATGCCATTGATTTTGCCGGTAGGAGATTATCAGGTCGTTGCTTCTTCGTACGATCAGGCTGCGGTTGACGGCCGAGTGTCCGAAATTCCTTATTTCGAAGGGAAACAGGATTTTGTGATTGAAGAAAAAACAGTCACGTCTGTTCCTGCTTTTACTTGTACGTTTGAAAGCGTGGGAGTGGAGATTCGCTTGTCCGACCAGTTCAAAGCGAAGTTGGAGGCGGAACCTCTTAATTACAGCTATTCAGTGACTGTTTATGATGGTGAAGCATCGTGGACATTTGATCCGGATAAGCATACAAAGCCTGCTTATTTCCTGAATGATTGTAAGGATTTAGTATTGAAAGTTACGGTTAAGTTGGATAATCTGACCTATCCGGAACGGACCTATTATGTATGCAATTCTAATACAGATAAAGTATCGATTGGGGAATACTATATTATAACCTTGGATGCAGGAGAAGCTGATACAAAAGGTTTACGGTTAACGACTAAATGTATAGGAGAATAAGCATATGAGATATAAATACCTGTTATTGTTGTTTTCTTCTCTTCTTTTTTTCTCTTGTGAGATGAAGAAGGAGATATTGGGACAAACTGATAAAGGTCAGACTGATAACACAACCGTAGAAAACCAAGGGTTGCTGGATCTGGAGTTGAAGCCGGAAAAAGAAGCGGATATCCCTGTTTCGAAGGGAGGAAATGCTACTGGTTCGCAGACTGTTATATTGGATGTCAATGAGTTTGCTATAGATATCATTGATGGAAACGGGAATACGGTCAAACATTATGATAGTTACGCCGATTTGAAGAATGAGGGAGGCTTGTTGCTGCCTGCCGGTAATTATTCGATTCGGGCGACGTTGGGAGAAGATGTGAATGCCGGTTTCGACAAGCCCTTTTATTCCGGTACGAATGTGTGTGAAATCACCCCTCAGGAAGTGGCAAAGGTGATTACGGATTGTGTGTTGAGCAATAAGAAAGTTACGTTTCATTGTTCGGATGATTTCTTGAAGAAATTTAATGATGACTATTCGATCGTTATCGATAATAAAGTGGGAGCTTTGACTACCCAGAACGGGGAAAAGAGGACAACCTATTTGAAAAATACCGGCATTTTACAGTTTACTGTATATGCGACTATGAAGAATGGTGGAAAGAGTTTGGTATATAATTACGACATGTCGAAAAATGAGGAGATCCAACAATATAATAATATATTGATCGACTTGGATCTTGAAGAAGGTGACAGTTCTCCTGATGAACCGGATGATAACGAACCTGATGAACCGGATGATCCTGTTGTGCCGGATGATTCGGCTTCAGTTAAAAATCCGGTGATTAAGGTCGACATATCCTTGGTCGAGAAAGAATATGTGATAGAGATTCCTTCGGATTTTATCGATGCCGGTGGTGAGGATGATGGTGGCGATGATAATGAAGGTGGTGACACGGTGGCTAAACCTACAATTGTAGGGGATGCTGGATTGGACATAAGCCAACCGATCGAGATATCGGGTGCAGGCAATAAAACTGTGCGTGTGAAGATTAATACACCGGGTAAATTAGCTTCGTTAGTTGTAAAAATAACTTCATCAACATTGGAGGCATTATTACCGGCTGTCGGGCTGACTTCCGAGTTTGATATTTGTGATGAGGGTTTGAAAGAAACTTTGTCAAAATTAGGATTGTCAGCAACAAAAGGTGCTACGTCTACAACGTTTGATATCTCTTCTTTTATGCCGATGATTGCAGGTTTGGGAGGAGGCGATTATCTCTTTACCATAACTGCGACGGATCAGTTGGGGCAAAAAGCTTCCAGGACATTAACGGTAAGAAACTTGAACGATTAATGAGTGATGAACAGTATGAAGTTATATATATTTGCTTGCTTGTGTAGTTTGATATTATGGGGAGTGAGCTGTAATGAAGAATCGGCAGGAATACCGACAGGCTCGTTGTTTTTAGGTATCGAAGAGGATGCTACATTGCTGACAAAGGCGGAATCGGCTGTCACGAATGAATCTCTTCGTGTCGATATCATTGCTGCGGAAGGGGATACGATAAAAAGCTACTCTGATTATATCGATGAGGTGAAAGGTAAAAAGATCGTTCTTCCGGTAGGAACTTATACGATTTCAGTAAAATCAAACCAGTCGGAAGAGGCAGGATGGGAAAAACCGTTCTATTCCGGTTCGAAAGAAATAACCATTCAGCCCGGTGAGATAACCTCCGTACAGATTGTTTGCAAGATTTCGAATACGAAAGTAGCAGTCGAGTATGCCGACAATCTTGCTGACTATTTCAGCCGCTATGAAACGACGGTTTCCAATACTTCCGGGAGCTTGCTTTATACGCGGGATGAGACTCGTGCCGGCTTTTTTAAAGCAGAGAAGCTTACGGCTGATTTGAAACTGGTCAATCAGGATGGAAACGAGTTTGCCATGCAACGTGTGTTCCCGGATATTAAGGAACGGTATTTTTATAAGATAAAATACTCGCTTGACGATGGTGGTGATAATGAAGAAGCTGGAGCCGATTTCGGTGGGATCATAGTGGACGAAAAGGCCGATACGATATATTACGGAATCTTCATCAAACAAGAAGATCTTTTCGGCAAGTCGGTTCCCAAGTTGGCACTTGACGGCTTTACGGAAAATAAGATTGTCTATAAAAAGACTGAAAACCCGTCAGTTCCCGAACATTCTCTGACGATCGAAGCGCCGAACGGCATCAAGCAGTTGAAAGTGGAAACAACTTCTTTCCAGTTTGCCGATGTTCCATCGTTTGATCTTTGTAACCTGACGGATGCTGCACGGACGCGTTTGCAGCAATTGGATTTCCCGATGCAAGAAGTAAAAGACAAACAAGAGTTGACATTCGTGTTGACCGATTTTGCTAAAGCATTAGACCCTGCTTCAGCAACTCAAATGGCCACTCATACGTTTACGTTCTCTGTCTTGGATAATTTACATCAGGAAACGACTGTACAATTCATTTATGAAATTCGTCCGAATGTGAATGTAACAACGGAAGAGCCGGTTGTATGGGCAAAATTTGTGACATTGAAGGGTAACTCTGCTGATAAAAATAATATCGGTTTCATGTTTAAAAAGAAGAAGGATATTGATTATCAAAAGTATGTGGCAACAGTTTATGATGAACAGACTGGTAATTTTTCCCTACTTCTTACGGAAGGTATTGAACCGAATACGGAATATCAATACTATGCGGTTTCGGGTACTGATGATACGGGAGATGTGAAGACTTTTACCACAGATGACACCCCGACAATTCCGAATCTTAGTTTTGATAATTGGTGTACAGATGGTGGTGTTGTATATCCAAATATTGATTTGTCCGGTTCTAATCATTTTTGGGATTCTGGGAATAAAGGGGCAAACTCGGCAAATAAAACTCCAACAGAGTCTACGGGTGAAGCGGTGAGAGGGAATGCAGCTTATATGCATTCGGAATGGGCTATAGTGACTTTTGCTGCGGGTAATATATATACAGGTCAGTTTGTAAAAGCAATAGTTAGTTTGTCTAATCCAGGTGCTGAAATTGATTTTGGTCAACCCTATATTGGACGTCCGACTAAGTTAACCGGGTATTATAAATATATCCCGAAATCAGTAAATAGAGGAGGACATGGAGAATTGACAAATGGGAAAATGGATAAATGTAGCATTTATATCGCTTTATGTAAATGGTCGTCTCGTTTTCGGGTTAACACGCAAACCGGAACATTTGTCGATTTGAACTCTTCTGATATAATAGCTTATGGGGAGTTGAGTGATGCGGAAGCATCGAGAACAGATATGAAAGAGTATGAAAAGTTTGAGATAGACATTAAATATCGGAACCTGACAACTGAACCCACTTATATTTTAATTGTAGCTTCTGCTAGTAAATATGGTGATTATTTTACAGGAGGAGAAGGAAGTTCATTATATATAGATGAATTTGAGTTAGGTTTCGATTACAATGCAGCCTCTTTCACAAACGAATAACGAATAAACAAGATATGAGAAAAGTAACAACTCTGCTTTTGCTTCTGCTTTGTGCCGTGACGGTACTTTCGGCGAGAGAGAATAAATATGATCGGGGAATCGTGATGAAGACATTTATCCCGAAAGGGCAATGGATGGTAGGGGCGACGTTCTCCTACTCGGAACATGTGGATGATAATTTCGAATTTATGTCGTTGTTGAAAGATATCGATTCGGAAGGATATACATTTAAAGTGACACCTTTGGTTAGCTATTTCATCCGTGACAATATCAGTATCGGCGGGCGTTTGGCTTATTCGCGTTCTTATACGAAATTAGATAACCTGTCACTTTCGTTAGGAGATGATATCAGTTTGGATATAAACGAGTGGAATGATAAATCGAATACCTATTCGGCTGCTTTTTTTATCCGTACATACTTAAATTTGGGAGATAGCAAACGTTTCGGTTTGTTTAATGAGGCACGTTTGCTGTACGGCTTTTCAAAAAGTACGAGCAGTTCGGATTTGGGAAGCGGATTGTCGGGCGTACATCAGTTGAAGCATAACTTGAATATCGGTGTTGCACCGGGTATCACCTGTTTTGTCAACGATTTTACGGCAGTGGAGGCTTCTATCGCTGTCGCAGGCCTGAACTTTAATTGGTATGACCAGAAAAAAGATCAGGTGTATGATGGTAAACGTACTTCCAGTTCGGCAAACTTTAAGATAAATCTGCTCTCGATCGACTTGGGCATTGTTTTTTATCTATAAGGAAGTGGTATGAAACGAAAAAGCATATTTCTTACGTTCGGATTGCTGGTATTGTCTTGGATAGGATGTGTCGAAAACGATTTGCCGTATCCGACCATTGTTGGACAGATCACGGAGATGGAAGTTGCCGGTATGACTTCCTGCCGTATCCTCGGAGCTTCAAATACAGTGGAGATAAAAGTGGCCGATACGATCGACCTGAGGGATCTGCGTGTTGAAAAGCTAGTCGTGACAGAGGGTATGAAGGTTTATCCGGATTCGGCTGCCTGTCTCGATATCGCTCATTTTCCGGATACCGGTTTTGTCTCGGCTGACAGTTTGCCTGCCGGAATGGATACACGGATGAATTTTCTGAATCCGGTGAAGTTCCGCTTGAGCCTTTATCAGGATTATGAATGGACGGTCAATGTTTCGCGGGATATCGTACGTAAGATCAAAATCAAGAATCAGGTAGGTTCGGCCTTGGTCGACGATTATACGAAGAACGTTATTGTTTATGTCGACTCGACCGAGCAGCCCTCTTTACGAAACATTGAAATAGAAGAGCTGCAATTAGGGAGTTCGATCGCACAGACGACTCCCGACCCTTCGAAAGTTGTTGATTTTACCCGGCCGCGTGTTTTCTATGTGACGGCATTTGACGAGACGGAAGAGTGGACCTTGAGCGTCCAATATCCGAATGCGAATGTCCAATTGACACAGCTTTCCGCTTGGACGCGCCGTGCATATGTCAGTGGATCGATATCGAAAGGAGAGGTAGAAGCCGAATACCGCAAGGTGGGCGAAACTACTTGGGAGTCTGTGCTGTCTAATGAAATAAGTTATGAGGAAGAAGACTTTTTGATCATGATGACTCACTTGACGCCGGGGACGGATTACGAATATCGGTTGACGATGAACGGGACGGTTGGCGAAATACTCACATTTACGACCGATACGATCATGCAGGTCCCGAATCTCGGCTTTGACGATTGGGTGATGAAAAACGAAAAGACTTGGTATCCGAATGCGACATTGGACGATGCCGACCATTTCTGGGATTCCGGTAACGAGGGGGCCAGTATCGCTAGTCGTAACCCGACTGCACCTGAAACGGGTGATGTGGTGAAAGGCCGTGCTGTTAGGATGGCTTCCGATTACATCAGCATTGCCAGTAAATTCGCTGCTGGTAATATTTATACGGGCGACTTTGTCGGTTTGGCAGGTATCGAAGGGGCTGAACTCGATTTCGGACAGCCTTATACCGGACGACCTTCGGCATTGAAAGGGTATTACAAATATACGCCGGGCGTGATCGACCAAGCAAAGGCTCCGTACGATGCCTTGATGGGGCAGACGGATTCATGCCATATCTACGTCGGCTTGTTCGATTGGACGGCCCCGTTCCGTGTCAACACGACAACCGGCACCTTTGTTGATCTGACCTGGAACAACGAGTCGATGATCGCATTCGGCGAATTGAAATCGAACGAAGCGACAGGCAGCGAATACAAACAGTTCAAAATCAACTTGACTTATCGCGACTACTTCACCCGCCCGAAATACATCCTGATCGTAGCCTCCGCCAGTAAATACGGTGACTATTTCACGGGTAGCACGAGCAGCGTGATGTATTTGGACGAGTGCGAGCTGGTGTTTGAGTAGATTGACAATTGAACGTTCTTTGAAAAGGTTGGATTTGAGGAGTTTGTTTGCAGAAACAAAAGATTTTACTTTACTTTGTGAAAAATGTTTGTTTATGCGATCAAAAGAAGAATATATGGAACTATTGCGTAGCTATTTCCTGAATAAGGCAAAGGCTTACGGGGTTGTCAAGATGGCGCTGTTTGGTTCTGTGGTGCGTGGTGAACAAACAGAGACCAGTGATGTAGATGTAGCCTATGAAGGTAAAGCTGATATATTGTTGCGTTGCCGGATGAAGCAGGAATTAGAGGACTTATTCGGCTGTAGAGTCGATATTATCCGCCTCCGCGAGCAACTTTCCGGCACTACATTCTTACAAAATATCTCTAAAGATTTACTCTATGTTTGATAAGGTTCGCATTGAAACACTGTTGAATCGGATAGAAAATGCGATTCTGTTGATTCAATGTAAAGCTGGTCAGTTGGAAACTCCAAATGATTTTTTGTTGGATCAAGAAGGTTCTTTCTTACTCAGTGGAGTATGCATGCAGTTGATCTTTATTGGGGAAAGTATAAAGACAATAGACAATAAGACTTCTCATGCTTATTTGACGAATTATCCCGATATCTGTTGGACTCAAATTATGGGATTGCGTGATATTATCGTTCATGAATATCATCGAATAGATGAAGAAGAAATATTTAATATTATAAAAACGGATCTATCCCCTCTTCTGTTAACGATCCGGCAAATGAAAAAAGAATTGCCGAATTATTGACTTATCCCCAAATCCAATAATAGCCGTAGAGTATGGAGACAGAAACACTGTCTCTAAGACTTTGTGTTTGCTTGGAAGAAAATTGTTTTTAGAGAATTTGTCTTAATAAAGTAGCAAAAGACATTGCCTCTGTCGTGTTTTCTCTGAAGAAAGGATTTAAAAATGATATTTCCGGTGTACCGGAGCAAAAATATAGAATAGAAGGATGGAAAGAAATAGTAGATTAATCGGTTGGTTGGTTTTGATCGTGGAATTGCTGTGTTCGATAAGAGGCGAGGCGGTGGATGTGAATTCGGAAAGCACGTTGAGGAGTGCGATAAATAGAGGTGATTCATATATTCGTTTAACTGGTGATATTTCATTGGGAAGTACGTTGACAATTTCAAAAGGAACGATAATATTGGATTTGAATGGAAAGACTATATCTTTACACCTTTATAATAAGAAAGCTGAAACATTAATTGTATCTGAAGGTAATGTTATTATAACAGGTAATGGATTAATCAAAGCTCATGCTCAATATAAATTTGGAGGGGTAAGAGCTTATGATGCATTAGCTTTGTCTTATAATGGGGGAACGCTGTCCATTCATAATGCTAAATTCGAAGCAGATCCATTTGATCATGCAAAAGCTTATACGTTAGATCCTAATAATGGTAAGAAGGTTTCCGATATGATTCCATTTGGAGCCTATATTGTTGGCGCTTCTTCTTCAGATTATGAAAGCGAAGGTTATCCTGGTAATTCTGATAAAACAGCTTATACAACCGTCTCTCTTATCAACTACAACGTAACCTATAACGCTAACGGTGGGATGCCCCAACCGGCAAACGCAACTTATACTATTGAAAGTTCCAATCTCAGTTTGCCTAAAGTATCAAAAGAGGGCTATGATTTTGTTGGTTGGAAGTATGGTAGTAAGACATATGACAGTGATAAAATTGAAAAAGATGACTTGCCAACCACTACAGAACGTGCCAGTCAGGTCAATATGACTTTCGAAGCTGTATGGAAGGCTATAAACTATAAAATCATATATAATACAAACGGAGGAGAGGCAATTCCGGAAGGATCCTATACGATCGAGTCTGAAACAATTACACTTCCGACACCGTCCTATGCAAAGCATTTGTTCAAAGGTTGGTATACAACAGAAGATTGTACAGGTGATCCCGTCACGACTATCCCAAAAGGGAGCATGGGAGAAAAAAAAATTTATGCCAAATGGGTTTCTTCTTATGATATATTATATGAATTGAACGGAGGCAATAATCCCGAAAATGTACCGAATTTTTTTACAGAGGAGTCTGAAACGATTACTTTGCCAACTCCTATCCGTGAAGGTTATACTTTTGATGGATGGTATTTGAAAAACGACTTTTCCGGTTCGAAAGAGACTGAAATCAAAATGGGTTCTAAAGGAGACCGTACGTATTATGCGAAATGGGTAATCGAAAACTATGAATTGACCTACCATTTGAACGGAGGGGTAAATCCGCCTGACGTTCTAACTTCCTATACGATAGAGACAGTGTTCGAACTTCCTAAACCTTCAAGAGAACATTATACTTTTGGAGGATGGTTTGACAATGAGTCTTTGACGGGAACAGCGATCGCATCTATTGTGAAAGGATCAACAGGGGAAAAAGAGTTTTTTGCCAAATGGACTCCTGTCGTTTACCGAATCACATTCGAAACTAACGGTGGTACCGATCAGACGGAACTTACTTACAATATTGAGTCAGAAACGTTCCAGCTTCCGATGAAAACGAAAAGGATTGGCTATTCTTTTGCCGGATGGTATAAAGATGGCGGACTGACGCAGACTTATGGCACATCGGTTGTAAAGGGAACTTACGGGGATTTCACGCTTTATGCCAAGTGGATATTGACGAAATATAAGATTGAATACGATTGCTATCATGGTACGAATCCTGCCGATGCACCAATGAAGTTCACCATTGAAGACAATGTTATTTTGCCTGTCCCACAACGTGATAACTTTACTTTTGTCGGATGGCATCTGGATGAACTACTGAAAGATGAAGTACAGACCGCTATCCCCGTCGGGACAACCGGTGACCGGAAGTTCTTTGCCGAATGGACAATGGGTAACTCTGTGCAGATATCACGTCCGGCGAACGGAACAATCACGGTGATGAGCGGAACGACGGAAGTGAAATCCGGTGATAAGGTCGGGGCGAACACCTCGTTGACAATTACGGCAACACCTGCTTCGGCCGATTATAAATTGTCGAAACTGGTTGTCAATAATACTGAATATACGACCAGCCCTCAAACGGTAAAGATGCCTGCCGAAGGCGGTTTGACCATCTCGGCTGCCTTTGCTGATCCGCGACCGGCAGCCTCGGCTCCCAAAATAACGACCGATCCTGTCAATACGGACTATATCCCAAGCGGAGAATCCGTGACGGTCACGATGGACAAAGGCGGGGAATGCGACTCCTTGCTGTACAGCATCGACGGTTCTACCCCGAAACTCTATACCGGAGCTTTTCAGGTAAGCACTATTACGACTGCCACCAAAACGGTTACCGTACAGGCTATAGCCCGCAAGTTTGGCTGCAAGGATGGTGTTACGACTCGCAACATCACGTTCCGTTCCGGAAAGATCACTATCACATTCAACCTGCCGAAAGGAATCACTGCCAGCAATCCCGAAGGGGGTGAAGTCGTGGAAGCCGTAGCAAGTGGTGGGGCTTTTGAATTCAAGCTGATTGTAGATAAGAACTATTTCCAGACATTGGATTCTATAGAGGTGACTGCAAACGGAACTGTTATCACGCCTGATATTTATGGCATTTATACATTAAGCAATCAGACCTCTGACGTGACCGTCAATGTGAGCGGTATTTCCGGTGTAACCCATCTGATTACTTTGGTACAGTCGGCTAATGGTGTGATTGTTTTTACCGGTGATGAGGATGCAGAGAATTCCAGGACCGTCAATCATGGAGATCCCGTTTCGGTGACGGCCATGGCTGATGAAAATTATAAATTCCAGTCGTGGACGGATGGTGAGACAGTTAATCCTCGTACGTTTATGGCTGAGTCGGATGTGACGTTGCAAGCTCGTTTCGTGAAGGACAGTGCCGGATTTTCTGTTATTCTTCCCGAATTGGAAGGGGTGACAGTCAAACCGCTTACCGGATATTCGACTGAAGTCAAGCCGGGGGGCAAATTCAAATTCTATTTGCGTCTGGAGGCGGATTACAATGAATCTGTCCCTGTCGTGTATGCCAATAATGAAAAATTGAACGTGAATCAGGAGGTGTATAGTATATATGATATTTCCGAGAATATCCGTATTTCTGTTGATGGGATCGTTCGCAATAAGGTGAAACCGGTATTGCAGGAGCATGTGTCGGCTATCGATGTGGAAACCGGTTCAGATGTATCCGGCCTCTCTCTATTCACGGCTGCCATGATTGTATTGCAGGCTGACGCGCCTGAAGGACAAGTATTTTCGAAATGGAATGATGGCAAAGCCGATAATCCTCGTATTGTAACGGCTGCCGATGCATCACAACTGTTTCCGTTATTCCTGCCTAAAACAGGACAAGGTGTCGTATGCGTCAAACTACCTGTCCTTGCTGGTGCGGGTATAGGGGCTGTCAATGCGAATGCGGCGGTCGTGGCCAAAGGGGAATCTGTTCAGTTGAAACTGGTAGTTTTGCCGTCATACAGTCAAAGTAACGTCAAAGTTTTCGCCAATGGAAAAGAACTGGATGCAGCCTTGTCTTTGAGAGCTTCTTCTGAAACGAAAACTTTATTCTATACGCTTTCCGGTCTGTCGGAAGATGTGGATGTGGAGGTTTCCGGGTTGAAACTGAATGAATATGTCGTTTCTCTCGAACAGCAGGATGGTGGAACCGTCAGAGCCAGCCAGGTCGGTATGGTAAAACATGGAACGGTTGTCACATTAGAGGCTGCGCCGAACAGAGGGAATATGTTTGTGAAATGGGAGGATGGCAACACTTTGAATCCTTATCGATATGTGGTGACGGACAATTGTACGTTGAAAGGCTCTTTTGCTGCTTCAAATATGCCGGTAGGCAATGAAAACGTATCGGTTCCGGCTGTGCGTATCTATGCAGCCGGAGGTTGTTTACATGTTCAGTCTCCTGAAATTTCCGAACTGTTCGTCTGGAGTCTGGAAGGAAAGCTGATAAAGAAGGCAGGTGTCCCGGCCGGTTATTCGTCTTATCTGCTGCCGGCTGGTGTGTATGTGGTGAAGGTCGGAAATGGCGAATCGGTAAAGATTGTAATCCGATGAGCTATCTTTTCCATCTAACCAAATTATTCCTTACCTTTGTGCCTCAAAAAGAGAACACAAGGTATGGAAAAACAGTTTAAGAGAACGCTGATAACTACGGCGTTGCCGTATGCGAACGGGCCGGTGCATATCGGACATTTGGCCGGGGTGTATGTGCCTGCTGATATTTATGCACGCTATCTTCGCCTGAAGGGAGAAGAGGTTTTGATGATTGGTGGATCGGATGAACATGGGGTGCCTATCACGCTGAGAGCGAAGAAAGAAGGGATTACGCCGCAAGATGTGGTGGACCGTTATCATGGTATTATCAAGAAGTCTTTTGAGGAGTTTGGTATCTCGTTCGATATCTATTCCCGTACGACTTCGGCTACACATCGCCAGGTGGCGTCGGACTTCTTCCGTACCTTATACGATAAAGGAGAGTTTATCGAGAAAACAAGCGAACAGTATTATGACGAAGAAGCGAAACAGTTTCTTGCCGACCGCTATATAACCGGGACTTGCCCGCATTGCGGCAATGAAAAAGCCTATGGTGACCAGTGCGAAGCCTGCGGAACCTCTTTGAGCCCGACGGACCTGATCGACCCGAAATCCGCTATCAGTGGCAGCCAGCCGGTGATGAAAGAGACCAAACACTGGTATCTGCCTTTGGACAAATGGGAACCATTCCTGCGCCAGTGGATACTGGAAGGACATAAAGAATGGAAACCGAACGTATACGGGCAGTGCAAGAGCTGGTTGGATATGGGATTGCAGCCTCGCGCAGTAAGTCGCGATCTCGACTGGGGGATTCCCGTGCCAGTGGAAGGTGCGGAAGGGAAGGTGCTGTATGTCTGGTTCGATGCGCCTATCGGATATATCTCCAATACAAAAGAACTGCTCCCCGAAAGTTGGGAAACCTGGTGGAAAGATCCTGAAACCAAGATGGTGCATTTCATCGGTAAGGACAATATCGTGTTCCACTGTATCGTGTTCCCGGCTATGCTGAAAGCAGAAGGTTCTTATAATCTGCCGGAAAATGTGCCGGCCAATGAGTTCCTGAACCTGGAAGGCGACAAAATCTCCACTTCCCGCAACTGGGCTGTCTGGTTGAACGAATATTTGGTGGATATGCCGGGCAAGCAGGATGTGTTGCGCTATGTTTTGACGGCCAATGCTCCGGAAACGAAAGACAACGATTTTACGTGGAAAGACTTCCA
>OKXB01001966.1_pt1 | contig 18107 bp, 21 predicted proteins | sample 1601731 | NCBI WGS metagenome assembly OKXB01 (sample SAMN04414077, study PRJEB24778) | human gut metagenome | material: faecal | host: Homo sapiens | reverse complement strand
ATAAATCATATACATATAAAGTTACTAGTAACGGAGAATATAAATTTATTAGTTATAATAAAACCGGTAAAGGAACTGAATCCACTATAACTGTATCTAATATTGATAAAGAAGGTCCAACTGGATCATGCTCTGGATTATATGGTAATGGCAAAAGTACTATTACCATAAGTGCACAAGATAAAGCTGGTATCAGAGTCAACCTATCCATCAGGATTCTAATCATCCAATAAGTCAAAACAAATAAAGAAAAATTTATTTGTTTTTCTTTTAAATAATGATATAATACTAAGTCATAAAGGAGCTTATATATGGATTATATAAAATACATAAATCAATTATCATTAGTATCTACTAGAATAAATGAATTATTATCTGATGGGCATTTTGAACTAAGTCAAGAATATCTAAGATATATTCATAAATATTTATTTAAAGATATTTATCCAAGTAACGGAGAATACCGTGCTTATGACTTAATAAAAAATGAAATGACTCTTAATGAAAAATCAGTTATTTATGCTAGTTATAACACTATTGAAACATATTTAAAATATGACTTAGCTGAAGAGAAAAAAGTTAACTATTCTAAACTATCAAAAGAAGTTCAAGTAAAAAAAATAGCTGACTTTACTGCCCGTCTTTGGAGTACTCATGCATTTAGCGAAGGAAATACACGTACCATAGCTGTCTTCATTCAAAAATATCTAAATTATCTAGGATACAAAACCAAAAACGATATCTTTAAAGATAATTCTAGATTCTTTCGTAATGCCTTAGTAAAAGCTTCTTATTATAATGAATCTCTTCATATTCATTTAGATCAAAAACCATTAATAGCTTTTTTCACTAAAGTAATGATAGACCCTACCATTGAATTAGATGAAGATACAGTTTATGTAAATGAACTATTCAAACCATTAGAACTAGCTAATCGTCCTGACTTTAATAGTCCATACACTAAAGAACTTTTAACTAAATTTATTGAAGCCCGTGATTTACCAAAAGATATTGATTTAAATGCCAGTGGTTTCATGCAGTACTTTCTTACTTGGTTAGAAGAATTAAAAAATAGTGCCATTGATTATGCTGCCTATTTATCGTCACTTAATCTTGAATTAAAAAATTACTACTTATGTGAAGTAGGGCAAGGATCCTATGATTCTATCCTATATAATTCTAATTATCGTGGTATTATTTTAAGCCCATACTGTAAAGGATTTAATTATTATAATGGCAATATTATTGTAAATGGCAATCTAGAATTTATAAATGGTACTCCTCTAATAGTACCATCAAGTAAAGCTAGAAAAGCCCATTATCCAGTAGACTTAGGTATAAAAACATTTCTAACTGAAAATGCTAGTTCACTAGAGAAAGTATCATCATGGCTTAATTTAAAGGATTCATCTCATTCATTAATAATCGGAGCTTTTGGTAATGAATATGACGCTGATATTGATAAGAAAATATCTATTCTTAATTATTTTAAAGAAAAATATCCAAGTGATTTCATTATGTCATCCACGACTATTAATAATATTTACTGCCAAGTATTAGCATCTAAAAAATTAATCAAAAAGAAATAGATAATCTAATAAATATAAAGTTAAATTATAAAAATAGATATGTTTCCCAAAAAAGCATATCTTTTTACATTTATTCTATCAATATATCTTCTTTTAGTATAATTTGGTATAAGCCTCTACTAAATAACCATATAATTTACTATGAGTGACTATGAACGAATAAAAGAAACTACTACTGAAGATATTATATTCATAATCTATTACGGTATCATTACCTTATCATTAATAGCTAATCAAGTAGAAAGAAACTATTTAAAATATAAAGATCCTAAAGATAAAGAAAACTACCGTCTATTATTATATATCATATTTGGTACTGCTACATTAGTATATATTTATTATGCCTATAGTAGTTATCAAGATCTAAAAAACAGTTCTTCTGAAGCATACAATCTAAATAAATTATCTCTTATTGCTAGCATTTTAGTATTAATCAGTGGTTTTATTTACTTATATATAATTACTAAAGATAAAAATATTTCAGTAGAATTAGCTTTTAATTAACATAATTCTCCTTATTTTTCTATTTTAATATAATATAATGAAAAAGAGGTGATATATGACTAGTATAATAATCTCTCTAGGATATATTATCCTCTCGTTTATTTTATTTTTCTTCTTTGCCCTAATCATTTTTTCCTTCTATTTTAAGATAAATTTACCAAAATAAATTTATCTTTTTCTTTATAATATTATTTTTTAAATAAATAATTCTAAGTTCTAATCCATATATATCAACACTTTATCAGTTACTTACCAAAAATTGATAAATTTCTTAATAAAAATATAAAAATCTATGATATAATTATAAAGTAGAGGTGTGACATGGAAGAAATAGATTTAAAAGAATTGTTTGATTTCGTCAAAAACAAATTAGGATTATTAATAACTATTACTGTAGGAGTTTGTCTTTTAGGATGCATCTATGGTTTACTTATTCAAAAGCCAATGTATAAGTCTTATACTACAATTATTCTAAGTGGTAGTGATAGTCAAATTACGCAAAGCGAATTAACGCTTAATAAAAATCTTGTTGACACATATGCGGAAATAGTAAAATCACGTCGTGTTCTAGAGCAAGTTATTGATGAACTAGATCTTGATATGACATATGAAAAGTTAACTAATAAAATTAGTGTTAGTGCTGTTAACAATACTGAAATAATTAAAATAACTGTAACTGATACAAATCCTATCGAAGCAAAAAATATTGCTAATGTAACCGCTAATTTCTTCTCAAAAGAAGTAGTTAAATTATATAAAATGAATAATGTTAATGTCCTAGACGAAGCAAACGAAAGTAATAATCCATATAATATTAATATTGTAAAACAAATAATCATATATTTCTTTATTGGCTTAATCATTGGAGCTGGCGTATTATTTATTATTTTCTATTTTGATAGAACAATCAAATCAGCTGAACAAGTTGAGCAAAAAATTAAATTACCAATCCTTGGTAGCGTAGAAGAATTTACAAAAGGGGGTAAAAAATAATGAAAGATGAATTAGTTATTCAAAATAAACCCAAATCAAATATAAGTGAAGATATTCGTACCATTAGAACTAACCTTATGTTTACTTCATCTGATGAAGAGTCAAAAGTAATACTAGTTACTAGTTCAATTCCTGGAGAAGGCAAAAGTTTTATCAGTAGTAACCTAGCTACAGCCTTTGCTCAAACCGGAGAATCCACTTTATTAATTGATAGTGATCTTCGTTTGGGACGTATTCACAAAGTATTTGGAATATCTAACACAAAAGGCTTATCCAATCTTTTAGTAGGACAAAATGTCGTTGATTGTGCTGAATATATCAAAAAGACTAATATTCCTAACTTATATATAATACCAAGAGGAACTGTACCTCCTAACCCAAGTGAATTATTAAACTCCACTAATACTAAGAAAATTATCAATTTTCTAAGAGAAAACTTTGATCGTATAATTTTTGATGGTGTTCCAATAAATGGCTTACCAGACTCACTTATCATGGCATCCCTAGTAGATCGTGTAGTCCTTGTCACATCATGTGGCTATACCAAAATAGATGAATTAATGGAAGCTAAAAAAGCCCTTGAAAAGATTGACGCCAATGTAGCAGGAGTTGTTGTAAACCGTGCTAGTGGCACAAAACGTGGTAAATATTCTAACTATTATGAATAGAGAGGTGTAAAATGACAGATATCCACTCACATATATTATTCTCATTAGATGATGGCAGTTACTCTATTGAAGAAAGCCTTGAATTACTAAAAAAAATGAAGAGCCTTGGCTACAACAATATCATCTTAACACCTCATTACATTAAAGGATCAGATTATAACGCCAACAACGAAAGAAAAAGAAATAACTTCTATCTCTTAAAAGAAGCTATTAAAGAACAAAATCTAAATATAAATATCTATCTTGGTAATGAAATATTTATAACTGATAATATTCCTGAATTAATTGAACAAGATGAAATATCTAGCCTAAATCATACTAGATATCTCTTAATAGAGTTCCCATTTCATAATCAAATACTTAATCTTGAAGATATTATCTATGAAATAAAACTAAAAGGTTACATTCCTGTAATAGCTCACCCTGAGCGTTATACTTATTTCCAAGATAATTATGACTTAGTAGAAGAATTAAAAGATATGGGCGTCTTATTCCAATGTAATTATGTTAGTATTCTCGGTTACTATGGCAAATCAGCTGAAAAACTATTCAAGTATCTCTTGAAAAAACGCTATGTCAGTTTCTTAGGATCAGATATTCATCATCTAGATCGTGCCTTCTTCATCGATAACTATCCTAAAATTATCAAACATATAACCAAAGTAGCTGGTAAAGATTACTTTGACAAAATAATGGAAAACTGTAACAATTTAGTATCTCCTGAAAAGTAGGTGTAATTATGAATCAAAAGAAAAATAAAAAAATTCGTCTTAGTATCCCTGGAATTATTCTAGGTATACTTCTTTTAATAATGACTACCTCACTAGTAGTTATCTTAAAACTATTTGATATTATTCCCAATAATTATTTCACTATCATCTTAATAGTATTAATTATTCTAAGTATAATATTAAATTTCTTTCTCATATTCAAATTTAAAAATAAAGTATTAAAAGCTATTAAAATATTCTTAACCATCATTACAACCATCCTAATAGTAGCGTATTCTTTTGGAATATATTATCTAAATAAAACAATGAATCTCTTCGATAATATTTCTGTAATCAAAGAAGAAGTAACTAACTATTATATCGTTGTACTAGACACATCCATCTATGATGAACCATCCGATTTATATGGTAAAAGACTAGCATACTATGAAAAAACTGACTCATCAGTCTTAGATAGCCTTAAACTAGATTTAAAGTATGATATTGAAAAAGATATGACTAAACTAAAAGAAAAACTCTACAATCATGAAGTAGAAGCAATTCTTATAAGTGATATTATTAAAAACAAATATGAAGAAGATGATGAATCATTTACAAATAATATTCGTATTCTTAAAACTATTGAAATAAAAAAATCTATTGAAGATATCACTAAAAGAGTATCTATCAAAAATACTCCATTCAATGTTCTTATCAGTGGTATTGATACTTATGGAGATATAAATCAAACTTCTCGTAATGATGTTAATATTGTAGCAACCGTTAATCCAAATACCAATGAAATATTATTAACTTCTATCCCAAGAGACTACTATGTACAACTTCATGGTACCACAGGATACAAAGACAAGTTAACTCACGCTAGCTATTATGGAATAAATATGGCCGTAGAAACTATTGAAGACATTCTTGATATTGATATTAACTATTACATTAAAGTTAACTTTACTACCGTTGTAGACTTAGTAAACAAAATAGGAGGCGTCGACGTCTATGCTGATCAAAGTATTAGAATAGGTTCATGTAAAATAAATGAAGGCTATAATCATTTAGATGGCACTTGTGCTTTAGCTTTCTCCCGTGAAAGACATTCATATACCGACGGAGACCGTCATCGTGGCCGCAATCAACAAGAAGTAATCCGTGCCATATTCACTAAACTAAGTAGTAGTTCTACCATTCTTACTGAATATAGTGATATTCTAAATACTCTAGATGGCAAATTTGCTACCAATATGGATACTAAAGAAATAACAAGTTATATCAAATATGAATTAAATGATTTAAAAAATTACACAATTAAAAATGCTCAACTAGATGGCTATGGTTCAATGGGCCCAACATATTCATATCCTGGTCAAGATTTATGGATAATGATCCCTTATGAAGATACCATCACTAATGCTAAAAACTTAATAAACAAAGTATTAAACAATGAAAGTATAAAATAGAGGGTTGTATAATGAAAAAAGAAGCTAGTATTCTTACCAACTGGTATCTATCACTAGCTTCTTTTAATATCTATCTATACTTAAATTATCATATCATTAACATTTCTATCAAAAACTCTAATTAGTATCCTGTATTTTTTTAATTCTCTTTTTAATTGTATCAGATAGGGCATATATTGCCTGACTATTAGCATTAGTTACTCTAATACCTTCAATTTCTTTCTTATACTTAACTAAATGTTCTTGTTCCATATAAGGAATTAATAATTGAACTACCATCTTGCTATTAAGTAAAATATATAAGTCAGAATTATCATCTACCATAATCCTTTTCTTAATAAAATCAATATAATCTTCAATTATGTGATCTAATAAATCCTTATCAGCATCTCTCATCGTTGTATTAAAAGCTATATTAATTGTATCATCTTTAATAATGTCAAAATAGTCAAAGTCATTAATTATCAAATATCCTTCCATATAATCATTAAGTAACGCCACAGTAATTAGAAATCTTAAATTACAAATAATCAATTCTTTAATTGTTTCTTCTTCCATATAAGTATTCTCTTCATGTAACATCTTATTAAGTAGTATATTAATTTCACTAACAGTTTTAATTTTTATATCACCAATAAGTAACATTGAATATTCAAAAGAAAGTTCTTTTTTGTCAAGTCTCAACATTTGCATATTTAATTTTTTGCAAATTCTACCAATAGAAATACTAAAATCATCTAGAGTATCAAAAGATAATTGACAATCATTAATTATATCCAAGTAATAACTAACCTGTACTTGATTAAGACCATCATAATCTTTCTTCTCTTCATCTCTAAGCTTACTAATCTCTTCAGCCTTTTCTCCAAGCATATCTTTATCAATATTCCCAGAAGAAACACTATCTAAAATTTCAAGATATTTCTTACCAATTTGAATACTCTTATCAAATTTATTTTTAATAATATCAATCATTTTATCACCCCAGTAACAGTCACATATATTAGCATATAAATATATTTTCGTCAAGAAATATACTTAAATAACACGCAAAATAACCAAATATTTGTCTTTTTTTATCATCTGTGGTATCATTATAACTGGTGTTAAATATGAAATTAAAAAAGATTTATCTAGAGATAACTAATAAATGTAATCTATCATGTTCTTTTTGTATCAAAAATAAAAAGAAAATCACTAGTATTACTCTAAATAATTATAAATATATTATTGATAAAATAAAGCCATATACTAAAGAATTATATCTTCATATTCTTGGAGAACCACTAACGCATCCTGATATTAATTATTTTATAGATTACGCTACTAATACTGGTCTTATGGTAAATATAACTACTAATGGCTATCTAATTAATAATATCAAAGATAATCATAATATCCATAGATTAAATATATCTCTTCATTCATATCATGAAAAGTATAATATTCCTCTAGAAGATTATCTTAATAATATCTTTAATGTTGTTGATAGTATTCGTGATAAAACATATGTCTCATTAAGATTATGGGTAAAAGATAATCACACCAGTAGTATCATCGCTTATCTAAATAATCGTTATCATACTGATATATCAACAGTGCTAAATAATCAAAAAATAAAGATCACAAATAATCTCTTAATAGATACTTTTCATTGCTTCATTTGGCCCGATCTAAATAACTCTTACTACTGTGACAAAGGTACTTGTAGAGGCCTTATTGATCATATCGGTATCCTTTCAGACGGTACCATCATTCCTTGCTGCCTTGACACAACCGGTGTCCTTAACCTAGGTAATATCTATCAAGATAATATTCCTGATATTTATAAAAAGCCCCTTGTAAAAGAAATGATACAAGGCTTCAAAGAAAATAAAAAAATAGCTGAATTATGTAAACATTGCCATTTTTTGGAGGTAAAAAATGAAAATACTAAATTGGAAAAATGAAATTAATCAAAATGAATTAAAAGAGGTAAGTGAATGCCTAGAGAGTGGGGGACTAGTTATTTTTCCTACTGAAACAGTCTATGGCATCGGTGCTATCGCTACTAATCCAAAATCCGTAGATAATATCTTTATCGCTAAAGGCCGTGCTAATGATAACCCTCTAATTGTTCATTTATCTAGTAAAGAAGAAATATCAAAATATGCTATTATAAGTAATGAAATAGAGCAAAAATTAATTGATGCCTTTATGCCAGGACCATTTACTATTATTCTAAAGAAAAAAGATAATATTCCTATGAATGTATCTGCCAATCTAGATACTGTAGGTATACGTATCCCATCAAATAAAATAGCTCATGCTATTCTTGAATATAATCATATTCCAGTAGCAGCTCCATCAGCTAATATTTCCGGCAAACCATCTGGTACTGATATTGAAGATATCACTGAAGAATTTAGAGATAAAGTAGATTATATCATCGACGGAAGTAACACCGATATTGGCCTTGAATCTACTGTTGTTAAAGTAATAAATAATATTCCCACAATCTTAAGACCAGGCTATATCACTAAAGAAGACATTCTAAATACTATTGGTATTGTCAAAGAATCTGATAATCTCTTTAAAAAAGTTACTTCAGGCCCTGTAGAGTCTCCTGGTATGAAATATTGTCACTATGCTCCTGTAAGTGAATGCCGTCTAATATATATTAAAGATATACCTGAAAGAATCAAATATTTTAAAGAAAATACTACCAATAATGCCGTAATCATCGGATCAAGTATCATAAAAGATATTCCTTGTAAACACTTCTTGTATTATGGCGATACCCTAGAAGAAATATCTCACAATATCTTCCGTCTTCTCCGTGAAGCCGATACCTATAATCCTGATATTATTCTAATAGAAGGAGTATCCAAAAAAGGCCTTGGCCTTGCCATCATGAATCGTTTAATTCGTGCTAGTAGCTATAACTATATTGAGTACTAGATAAGCTTTTTATATCAAAAAATAAATTTTAAATATAAAGAATAACTATTTATAAATAAAAGATATAATTAACAAAAGATAATTTTTTAATATTTTATCTTTTATTTTTTTTAATCATATGCTATAATCATATTATAGGAGAATAAGATATGAAGAAGAAAAATATCATAATACTATTAATAGCAGCCATATTAATATTAATCATTGCTGTTATATTATTAACAAAAAATATCAATTTATCAAAAAATAAAATTACTATTTTAGATGCCACTTATTCATGTGAAGCCATCCCTGAAGACTTTTATGAAGATGATACATACATTTATTCTTTTCCTTGCCCAAAAAGCACATCAGTATTCGTAAAACTATCAGATGGTAATAAAATGTTAGTAAAAACTGCTCTAGAAGAAGAAAAAGTAACCATTAGTGAACTAGAATCAGCTGGCTTAGAATTTACTAAGAGGCATAAATAAGGAGGGGATATATATGGAAAAAAAGCTAATACTCGAATTAAATAATCACAATGTCTATTATGTAAAAAATGAGACTTTAAATTATTATATCACTATCCCAAAAAATATGACTACTACTAACATTTGTATAGATTTAAAAAATAAAATGGATAATTACAATCTAGAATTAAATGATGAAGTATGGGTAATGGAAAATATTAAAAATACTTATTCTTTCATTGATAACTACAACATTACTTTAGTATTACCAGTCTTTAATAATGAAGCAGTCTCAATACTAGAAAAAATTGATACTAGTCGTTATGAAGAAATAGATAAATTATTAGGGTTCCTCATCAATAGTGCTTACAGTAATCTTATTGAAGCTAATCTAAAAATAGAAAATCAAGTAATCTTAATAGATAATGATCGTTATAAAACATTTATCAATTGGTTTACTGCTAGATATCGCAGCCGTGTTACTTGCCAAAGCCTACTAGAGCTAATCCGTATATTTAATGTCAACGCCACTTCCTATAAAAAATTAGAAACTCCTGGTATGACTTTTGTAGTAGGTAGTTATAATACCGAAATTGATGCTCCAAAGAATGAAAAACCTGAAGAAGATAAACTAGTTGCAAAAGTAACAAACAATCCCATACCACAAGCAAGCAGTGGATTTACAAGTTATTGGCTCCTAGCAATTATCACTCTAGTAGTGTCAGCGATCGTTGCATATATAGCCTTTAAATACAAATAAAAAGCAAGGTACTAAAACCTTGTTTTCTTATGCATATATAAAAATAAGTTATAATAAGTAAGCAATAATTCCGATAATAGAAGATGCAAGCATTAATAATAACATAAAAATACCCATAATCTTCATACCCAAACTAGTCTTACTTTTTTTCTTTTTATTTCTACTCATTAACTATCCACCTCATATTAATTATACCTAATATTTAGAATATTTTCAATATCTAAGAATATAATTTTATAGGTGATCATATGTTAAAAAAATATCGTAGTATCAAAAGCATTCTATTCCCAAGTAAAAAACTAAATATCTTTATTCTAAGTATCATTATATTAGGCATAATTCTAGGTTCTATATTCTCAACAATCATTACACAAAACGATCAAAATCTTGTAATAGAAAAAATAAAACTATTCATAACTAATATTAGCGATAATTCATTAAATACCATCACTTCTTTTAAAAACAGTATATCTATTAATCTAATCTATATAATTATTATTTGGATACTCGGTATGACTTTAATAGGCATCCCTATAAACACCTTCTTATTATTCATAAAAAATTTTATTCTTGGATTCTCTTTATCCTCATTTATCTTAACCTACAGTTATAAAGGTTTAATCCTTTCATCTATATATTTAATCTTCGGAGAACTATTAACTATCATAATCCTATCAATATTAACCACCTATAGCATTATTTTCTCATCAAAATTATTAAAACATATCTTTAAAAGTAACATTCCTAATGAAATACCAAAATATCTAAAGAATTATTCCCTAATCTTTGTAATATCTATCATATTATGTCTCATCTCATCAATAAGTGAATCATTTCTAGTACCAACACTTGTAAAATTAATAATAAAACTATATATCTAATAGTTTTTTTCTTCATTTTGTGATATACTTTTAACAGGTGATTAATATGTCTACAGTTGTTATAGGTATGTCTGGAGGAGTAGATTCTTCCGTAGCAGCCATTTTATTAAAAGAAGCCGGCTATAATGTAATTGGCTTATTCATGCGTAATTGGGATAGTGAAGTAAATAATGACTATCTAGGTAATCCTAATATAAATAATCAAGATATATGTCCACAAGAAAAAGATTACAATGATGCTCTTGCCGTATGTCAAAAAATAGGTATTCCCTTACATAGAGTTGATTTTGTAAAAGAATATTGGGATAATGTCTTTACATATTTTCTAGATGAATTAAAAAAAGGAAGAACTCCAAATCCTGATGTAATGTGCAACAAATATATCAAATTTGATTTATTCTATAAAAAAGCCAAAGAACTAGGAGCTGATTATATTGCTACTGGTCATTATGCTAAAATCATAGATGGTAAACTTTATAAAGCCAGCGATAAAAATAAAGATCAAAGCTATTTCCTAGCGTATGTTAACTCAAAAATCTTCAAAGAAGTAATCTTCCCATTACAAGATATTGATAAACCAGAAGTAAGAAAAATAGCTGAAAAACATGGCTTAATAACTGCCACTAAAAAAGACTCTACCGGCATATGCTTTATCGGAGAAAGAAACTTCACTAATTTCTTAAAAAATTATCTTCCTAATCAAGAAGGAGATATCGTTAATATTGAAACAAATGAAGTATTAGGTAAACATATTGGCCTAATGTACTACACAATAGGTCAAAGAAAAGGTCTAAATCTAGGTAATGCTCATAATCTAATTCACGACAAAGCATTTGTTGTAAAGAAAGATCTAGATAAAAATATCTTATATGTTGCCACTGGTGATGAAAATAAATATTTATATTCTACTAAAGCCATTATCAAAGAATTTAACTTCCTAGTAGACACTTTACCATCTACTTGTAGTTGTAAATTCCGCTATCGTCAACAAGATATACCTTGTCAAATTAAATGTCTAGATAATTCAGAAATAGAAGTAAATTATGAAAACGCCAAAGCTGTTACTCCAGGACAGTTCTGTGTTCTATATGATGGAGATTTATGTCTAGGCGGCGGAATTATTGATAAAGTATACAAATAAAGACTATTTAGTAGTCTTTTTTCTTTATTTATGATATAATTAAATAGTAAATGATAAATACTAATACCTTGACACAATAAGTGTAAAATGATAAAATTAATATATATACGGAGGGTCATATAATATGAATACTGTCGAAAAAATAAATATAATATTAAAGGAAGCAAATATATCAAAAGTAAATCTAGCCAAGTATTTAGGAGTATCTAGACAAATGGTATACAATTATCTAGATGGTGAAGATTTGTCAAAACTATCAAATGATAAATCACAAGCTTTATTTGCTTTGTTAAATGTAAAAAATGAAGATGAATTAAAAAACGTTGAATTAACAAAAGAATATATTCAAGAAGTAGGCAATAAATTATTTAATGCTAAAAGAAATACTGTAAAAAAGAATGAAATAATTGAATTAACTGGATTACGTCCTGAAGAACAAAATATTATTAATGATATCTTCTTTATCATAAAAGAAATGTTAAATGAAGATAAAACTAAATATAGCTTAACTATGTTAAATTATTATTATCATTTTCTTCAAGCTACTGTTAAAACAAAAGAAGCTAAATATATTCTAGCATACATTTCAAAAGCATCAGGATTTACTCCGCCAACTGATTATGCCTTCGATGATGATCAACAATTTGTTTTTGAAAGTATTATGTATTCCGCAATGACTTTATATAATAATGGCGGAGCTTCAAGAACAAAGTTAGCTGAGTCCCATCGTCGTTGGGAAAATGAATTATCAAAGAAAAATGAAGAAAAGTTAAGTCGTACCCAAGAATTAAATACTGCTAAAGTCCTAGCTTTAAAAGAACTAGGTTACACTGAAATAAATGAACACAATGCTAGTGAAGTATTTGATAAAATAGCAGAAATTCAATCAAGAGGTATATATAATTAATAAGATGAAAGCCAGTTCACATATGAATTGGTCTTTTAATTATAAGAATAGAGTTAGTTAATTAGAAATTAAAAATATATGTTATATTAAATCAAAGGAGGTAATTATGTTTGAAGATTTAGAAAATTTATACAAGGAAAAAGCCAATTATGTCAAAAATTCATTATTAATAATAGGATCATTAATATTAGCATATATAATAATTGGCATTATATTTTATATATTGAAGATAAAACTAAATTTATTATCAAGTATAATGGTTTCTATATCAGTATTACCACTAGCTATTATATTGATGATAATCATAGGAATGATACAACACAAAATTAAACCAAGCAAGAACATTAAGAAAATAATATTTGATATTCTCAAAGAAAAAGATGAAAGTATTGATACAAAAACGATGAAAAGTTATCTAAAAAAGAAAAAACTATATAATAAGGAAATAATAGAAAGTATGATTAATCATTATCGTAATAAAATGAATAATACTTCAAGTGGAAACAACTATTTTGTTATCTTAGGTTTATTAATTGCCATTTTTGCAATCATAAAGGACACTAATTATCAGATAGTGTTACTAATACTATCACCAATTATAGCCGTAGTAATTTGTGTTATAATTTATATATGTAAAATTATATGGTTAGTACTTAAAAAAGAAGAAAGCATGTATGAAAATTTAGAAGAAATTTTATGTACAATATATGCTGAGTTAATTAATGGTACTAAAAAACCAAATGGTAATAAAAAAATAAAAGAGTAGGGGATACCTACTTTTTTACTGTTTAATTAAATCATTATCACTAACATTTTCATTTTCCATAGCATTCAAAATTCTTTTCAATACATAATTTTCTTCATTAGGATAACTAGTATGAAAGTGAAGTAACTTAATACCAGCATCACGACAAATCATGTTAACTTTTTGATCTCTTTGTTTTCTCTTATATGTATCATGTGAGGCATCATCTATTTCAATTAATAATAACAATTTTTCACATTCCTTATCAAATATTGCAAAGTCTATATTTCTAAACAAATCATTATAATAGTGATCATTATTTTTCTTTCTAATAATGCTAGCCAAATTAATTTGAGGTATAACTTTATATTCATCACCTAATTTTAAAAATACATTATACATTTTTCTCTCATACGCAGTCATAAATGGTTTCAATTCATAAATAGTTTGTTCTTTAGTAGCAAGAGTAGGGGTAATATTATCTTCTTTACATAATCCTAAAACTCTCAAAATAAACAATAATATTTTCTTTAACATACAACACACTCCAATAAAAATATAATAAATATTTGTTCGCTTTTAAAAATAAAAAAATTATTTAATACAAGAGTTCAAAAAATTTTAGTACAAAATGGTGAAGTATTAGGAGTAAGGACAGAGAAAGAAATAATTCAAACAGATAAAATAATACTAGCAACAGGGGGAAAAAGTTATCCATTAACAGGATAAACAGGAGATGGATATTTAATAGCCAAAAATATAGGACATAAAGTAACAGAAATAAGACCATCACTAGTTCCTTTGGTAATATATGAGAAGAATGAATGTAAAGAAATGCAAGGTTTAAGTTTAAGAAATGTTGGAATAAAAATTATTGATGAATCAAAAAATAAGTTAATATATGAAGATTTTGGAGAAATGATATTCACTCATTTTGGGATTTCAGGACCTACAATTTTAAGTGGTTCAGCACATTTGGTAAGATATAAAGAAATAGATAATCTAATGAAAGAGCAAAAAATAAAATTACAAATAGATTTAAAACCAGCATTAACAGAAGAACAATTAGATGAAAGAATATTAAGAGATTTTAAAGAATTTAAAAATAAACAATTTAAGCATGCATTAGACAAATTATTACCACAAAAAATGATTCCAATTGTAATTGAAAAAACAAAAATAAATGAAGAAAAAAGAGTTAATGAGATAACAAAAGAAGAAAGAAGAAATTTAGTAAAAGTATTAAAAAAATTCGAACTTACAATAAAAGACTTTAGACCAGTAGAAGAAGCAATTATAACAAGTGGGGGAATAAATATAAAAGAAATAAATCCAAAAACAATGGAATCAAAATTAGTAAAAGGGTTATATTTTGTAGGAGAAATAATAGATGTAGATTCATATACAGGAGGATTTAATTTACAAATAGCATATTCAACAGGTTATACTGCAGGAATGCATGTTGGAGATTTAGAAGAATGAAAGAATTTTATACAATATCAAAAAATGAAACAACAGAAATTATTGAAAAAAAATCAAAATTTATAGCAGACATTTATCCAGTAAAAAATGTAGAAGAAGCAGAAAACAAAATAAAAGAAATAAAAAAGAAATATTATGATGCAAAACATCACTGCATAGCTTATAGAATTGTAGAAGAAGATAGAATAATTGAAAAATCAAGTGATGATGGAGAACCATCAGGAACAGCTGGAGCACCTATGCTAAATATATTACAAGGGAGTAATTTATGTAATATAATAGTTATTGTAACAAGATATTTTGGTGGAACACTTCTTGGAACTGGAGGATTGATCCGTGCGTACACAAAAAGTACGCAAGAAGGGATCAAGGAAAGTATGGTGATCGAGAAATGTCTTGGGGTAATGCTCAGCCTCACTTGTGATTACACGACATCTGGAAAGATTCAGTATTTAACAGCAACAGAGCATATCCCAGTGCTTGATACAGTGTATACGGATAATGTAACATTTGAAATGATCGTACCAGTGGAAGAAGTTGGAAGTGTTGAGAAAAAGTTTATGGAAGCATCTATGGGGAAAGCAGTTCTTGAAAAAGGAGAAGAAACTTATTACGCTGAAATCGATGGTAAGATCAGTTACGATCTATAGACGAAGAATGATATGATTTCATTACTTTACAGTGATAAAATATCATGTTAAAATTTATCATAGTTAATTAGTCAGAAATAATGAAAAGGAGCAAAATTCTATGAAAATATCAGAAATTTTAAAAAATAAGTCAACAATTTCGTTTGAGGTATTTCCTCCAAAGAATAAAGAAGGAGATATTTCTTCCATTTATAGTACGATTGAGGGATTAGCAAAATTATCCCCGGATTTTATTAGTGTTACATATGGTGCAGGTGGATCTACAAAAGGTAAGACAGTAGAAATCGCATCAGTCATTAAGCATGAATATGGAATTGAATCTGTAGCACATTTAAGCTGTATTTCATCTACAAAAGAGGATATCAAATACGAATGTGAACGTCTGAAAGAAGCAGGAATCGATAATATCTTAGCATTAAGGGGAGATTATCCTGCAGATGCAACAAACTTTGATACTGAGAATCTGGAATTTCACTATGCAAGTGAATTAAATGAATTTATCGGAGAACATTTTAAAGGACAATTTTGCTTATCAGGAGCATGTTATCCAGAGACACATCAGGAAGCTGATGGGTTTAAGAAAGATTTAGAAGCATTAAAGAAGAAAGTAGATGCAGGAGCAGAATATTTAGTAACACAGATTTTCTTTGACAATGATTATTATTACAGATTAGTCAGAGAAGCAAGAAAGATCGGTATCACAGTACCAATTCTTGCAGGGATCATGCCAATTACGAATGCGAAATCTCTGATCCGTACAACAAAGATGTGTGGATGTACGATCCCATATCAGTTATCTACAATGATCGAGGCACATTATGATAATCCAGAAGCTATGAAAGAAATCGGAATCAACTACGCAGCACAACAGATCATTGATCTGATCACAAATGGAGTTGATGGGATTCATATTTACACAATGAATCGTGCAGAAACAGCGCAGCGTGTATTTGACAGTATTCCAGCTGTATTGAAAGAATTAAACTAAGATGGATTTTCAGGTTGTAAGAGAAAATGCCTTGAAATATCTTGGATATCAGGCACCGATGTTTGAAGGTTTGACTCCAGGGATTTCAAGTCTTTTGGGTGAATGTATAGAAGAGATTAAACAGATAGCACAGCCCAAAGTGATAGTGAAGAGATTTAAACTGGCGAAAGATCCATTGAGATTAGAGGAATCAGGGGATGAGATTTTAGGGCAGCAGATGGAAGATATGCTGGAAGATTGTGAAGAATGTATATTGATCGGATGTACTCTTGGGATTGTTATGGAGCGTAAAATCAAGTTTTATGCAAAGGTTAACATGACAAAATCTACGGTTATGGATGCTGCGGCAAGTGCTTATCTGGAAGAATATTGTGACAGATATGAAGAAACACTTGGGTTTGATAACCGAACATATCGTGCATGTCCCGGATATGGAGATTTTCCACTTGAATTCAACAAAAGAATTGCTATATTATTAGATATACCAAGGAAGATCGGAGTCACGATCACGCCAAATAATCTTTTGATCCCACAGAAGTCTATGTTAGGATTGATTGGGATCGGAAGTGATAAACGAAAGAAATCATGTGGAAATTGTGTGATGAAAGAAGATTGCCCGTTTAGAAAGAGAGGACAAAGATGTTACAGAACCGATTAGGAAAAGAACTTTTAATATTTGATGGAGCGATGGGAACACAGCTTCAGAACGCAGGATTAAGTGCAGGGGATATCCCAGAAGAATTAAATATTGACCGCCCGGATTTATTAAGATCGATTCATAAAAACTATCTGAAAGCGGGAGCAGACTTTATTACAACAAATACATTTGGGTGTAACCGATTAAAGATGGAAGAAGCAAAATACGAGGCGAAAGATATGCTGTTAGCAGCAGTAGAGAATGCAAGAGCTGCAAGAACAGAAGCTGGAAGAGAAGATGACTCTTATATTGTTCTTGATATTGGACCGATCGGTCAGTTGTTAGAGCCAATGGGAACATTGACATTCGATGAAGCATATGACATCATCCTCGAGCAGGTAGAAACAGTAAAAGATCAAGTAGATCTTGTACTGTTTGAGACAATGAGTGATCTATATGAGGTGAAAGCTGGAGTTCTGGCGGTCAAAGAACACACAGACCTTCCAGTGTTTGTTACAATGACCTTCGAGCAAAATGGAAGAACGTTATCTGGAAATGATCCGGAAACATTTATTAATGTTGCAGAGG
>OKXB01001959.1_pt1 | contig 18161 bp, 8 predicted proteins | sample 1601731 | NCBI WGS metagenome assembly OKXB01 (sample SAMN04414077, study PRJEB24778) | human gut metagenome | material: faecal | host: Homo sapiens | reverse complement strand
CAAGAGAAAAGAAATTTATTTATAAATGTTTTAATTAATTCACAATGAAAAAGTATTTTTTATTCATGTCTGTGCTGGCATCCCTGTTCTTGGCAGGATGCTCACAGGAGGAGATTGCTCCTGACGGTGAGGACAACGGTAGTGGTGAGGCTAATACCAGCTACATGGCCGTAAACCTGATGTCTTCTGATGTGAAAGGTACTCGTGCCGCTGCCGGCTATGAGGATGGAAGTGTAGATGAAAACAACGTTGAAAAAGTCCGTTTTTATTTCTTCACGGCAAACGGTGCCATTGCTCCAGTTAAATTTTTAAATGGAAGTTATGTAAACTATTACGACTGGACTCCCGGTGAAAAAGACCAGAAAAAGGACGTAGTAGATACCGATGACACCGAGAGTGTGCTTAATGCCACGATTGTCATCAGTACAAAGGACGGTGACAAACTACCGCAGAGCATTGCGGCTGTGCTGAATCCCACTGGTTTGAAAGATAAATCGATGAACCTTACCGAACTAAAGGGTGTTGTCACTGATTATGCTGACCCTGTCCTGACTTCAAAAGGCAAATTCGTAATGTTCAATTCCGTGTATGGAAAGGATAAAGCAGAGGTCTGTGCTGTTCCTATCGAGTCTACCAATCTACAGAAGACACCTGAGAATGCCGAGAAGAATCCCATCACCATCTATGTTGAACGTAGCGTGGCTAAAGTGAAGGTCTCTTTGGGTACTGATGTAGCAAGTGCATCCTCTGACAAACTGCAACTGGCAGATAAGGATGGTAATGACCTCAAAGTCGGAGGAGAGCAGGTTTAGCTGAAACTTGGCGGCTGGAGCCTGACCGCAGAAACCACAGAGGGCAGACTTGTCAAGGCTATTGATCCAACATGGGCAAGTGATTGGTGGAACGGTTCCGGTGCATTTGCGCATCGCAGTTTTTGGGCTATCAATTCTAAGGACGCCGCGAACAAGTATTCTGTTAGTTATAACGACATCACAACTCTTTTTACTACTGCAAAGTACACCAATGAGAATGCCTTGGACTATGATACAGAATCCCCTATCAACCGCACCAAGGTTATCCTTAAGGGCCAACTTTGTAAGGCAGACGGTTCAAATTTCACTATTGTAAGACACTTGGGTGCTCATTTTGCCGATACATATTCTGAGACTCCGGCTGACAACCTCCCCGCTTTAAAGGCAAATATCCTTTCTCAATTGACAGCTAATGGCTATAATTACTATTTGGAGAATGAGCAAACACGTACAGGGCTTAGTGCCAACGACCTGAAGATTGTAATTGCTACCCAAGATAAAATAGAGAACAGCAAGAACAACTGTTATGTGTATGCCCAGTTGACAGATGAAGCTGCCCAAAAGACGTGGTACAACTCTTTGGATAAAACGGTAACACCTATTACTGCCTCCGAAATTAATAATAATCTTAAAGATAAGGATATCGTTGACTGGGCTTTGGTCTGGAAGGACGGTATGACCTACTATTACTATGAAATTATTCATTATGGAATCGGTGAAAACGCTACCAAGGGTGTAGTTCGCAACCACATCTATGATACGAAAATAACAAAGATTGCCGGTCTTGGTACCCCTGTTTACAATCCTGACGAGGTAATTTATCCCGAGAAGCCGGATGAAAATAATCATTACATTGCGGCTGAAATCAATATTTTGTCTTGGCGCATTGTCTCTAATGAGTATGCTTTGGAATGGTAATATAAACCCAAACGCCTGAGGACGTTCCTGATACTTAATCACGTGTGGGAGGCGGCTCCCGTCTTCCACACATTTTAATAAAACAGAATAACAAATACAGTACCCGCCCACCGGTACACAAAGGGAGGTGTGGCCTTGGAAACCTGAATACAGAAGACAAGTATCCCACTTGACGAGAAAGTCCGGATGCGGAAGTTCCGCACACCATATATAGAAAAAGTAAGATATACATTAAAGAGTAAGCGATATGAATATACGGACATTGATAAGGAATGTGGCAGCCAAGGTTTGTGTGGTGTCAGCCTGCCTGTTGGCTCTTTCGTCCTGCGACAGTTGGCTCTACGAGGAAGAAGGCGACTGTTCGGTGTACTACCGGCTCAAATTCCGCTACGACAGGAACCTAAAATGGGCGGATGCTTTTGCCAACGAGGTGTCATCGGTTCACCTGTATGCCTTCGACAAATCGGGCGTACTGGTCTGGCAGCAAGAGGAACAGATAGATTCGACTACGGCTGAGGACTACTCGATGCTGCTCGACCTGCCCGCCGGTGACTACAAACTGCTTGCCTGGTGCGGACTTCAAAACGACGGTGAGCATGAGGAATCATTCTCCGTTCCCGAAGCCCATGTGGGAGAAACCCATATGGAGCAGTTGCAGTGTGCGCTTAATCGTCAGCATGATGAATCGGGCGCATTCAGCAAGGAACACTTGTATCGCCTTTTCCACGGTATGCTGGACGTGTCGCTACCTACCAACGATGATGGAGGCAGTTACGAATACACCATGCTCCTGACCAAGAACACCAACCACATCCCTGTCATCCTACAGCACTTGTCGGGAGAGGATGTGAACGAGGCTGACTTTATCTTCCGTATTGATGATGAAAACGGTCTTATGGCACACGACAACGAGCTGATGGCCGACGAGAATATCAACTACCGTCCCTGGGATATACAGAGTGTCGAGGCAGGTATTGGCAAAGACGATACTGGTGTTATCAGCAATGTGAAAGGACTCGTTGCCGACTTCACCGTAGGTCGCCTGATTGAGACACATCACGAGAATATGATACTCACCATCACCACCAGGGAAGGCAAGACCGTGGCTCGCATTCCAGTGATAGACTACGCTTTGATGGGAAAAGAGTACTACGAAAAGGAATATAGTTATCCGATGGATAAGCGGGAGTTCCTCGACCGTCTGGATGAGTGCGTGATGACTCTTTTCCTCGACGAGAATCACACATGGGTAAGCAGCGTCATTCAGATTCTGTCATGGCGTGTGGTGCTGAGTAATGTTGAAGTGGAATAATTAGAGAGAAGGATTGAACTGATGAAACCGAGCATTATACATAGCATTGTGGTCTGCCTGGCGGCATTCACACTGCCTTTTATGGTGGCGTGCAGCAGTCAGGAAGAATCCTTGCCGGCCAACGATACGGAAGCTGCCTTGTATCTGAACGTCTCCACGCTGGAGCAATCGAGGTCGGGCGAAACGGCTAACCTGCCCGACAACGAGCAGATGCACAGCGTACGTGTGGTTGTGCTACACGCGGATGGCTCGGTGGAACATAACCGCCACTATTCGCTGGAGGGCGCGCAAGCACAGAAATATATCATCCTCAAAGTAAGTCCCAACGAAAAGAAACAGATTTTCCTTTTTGCCAACGAAGAGAGCGTATCGGTCGTGGAAGGCGTAACGGGAGGAGAACAAACGCTAACCGGCTTCTTCAGCAGCTATACAAAGAACTCGGAAGGCTTTGAAACTGCAGTAAACGGCCTCTACTTCACCCCGGACTATTCGGACAATAACCCCATCCCAATGTCATCCATGTACGAGATAGACGAGATAGACTTTACCGAAGGAAGGTTCGAGGGGACGTTCTACCTGGTGCGTGTAGCCACCAAGTTCACGGTGAATTTCATGAACTGGCGCGATGAGGAAGTGACCGTGGAGAATTTCACCCTGGAAAGACATGCCGACAAGAACTTCCTGATGGCGCATGTCCGGAACACTGACCAGAATACAGAACTTTTCGATGGAGAGACCTGGATAAAATGGCTGAAAAAGGTTTCCGATGCTTCGTCCGAAAATGACAGTTACGAAACCACTGAAGCCACCGGCTGGCTGAAGGACTACGAACTGCCGGCTACGGCAGATAAAGCAAAAACCTATACCAACGGGGAGGTTTCCGTTGGAAAGCCGACAGTTGACATGGGAAGCCCTGACCGCTTGAAACCGGGTGTCGCTAAGAATGTCCCCGTTTTCTACTTGCCCGAGAGCATGAACCCTAAAGCCGGTGCAACGGACGGTGAGCAGGAGTACAAGATGACAATCAATATTAAAGAAGGCGAAGAAGAGGCTAAAGTTAAATCTTTTTCATTCACGTTGCCTAACCTGAAGGCCCTGTTCCGCAACACTCATGTGATAGTGAACATCACATTACTTAACGACATGGAAATCGTAGTGGACGTGATTCCATACAGCGAGGTAAAGCTTGACCCAGTATTCGGATTGTAAAACCATAAACAGAAGCATTATGAAGCATTTTGTACTACATACCATTCTCTTCCTGATGATTGTAACCGTTGCCGGTTGCCAGGATGAATTTTTGACGCAAGAAACCATAAGCGAAGGCAAGGCAAACGTATCCGCCACGCTGGACTTCAAGCCCATGTCGTCGGCACTAGCCCAAACACGAGCTGCGGGAGGCGCCTTAAAGGATATAAGAAGTTTACATGTTCTGTTGTATGACCAAAACCGGATTCTTAAAAAACAATGGCAGATTGAAGGACATACAGTGTCTGACGAAAACCGCACGGATAATGATGCGGAAGCAAATCCAAATGGCGAACACCATACAGCGGAAGCAAAAACCAAACGCGCCACTTTCAAGTTGCCGGAAGAAATCAACTTCGGCAAATATTATATGTATGCCGTGGCAAACATCCCCGACCTGCTTACAAATCCCGCTTATTCTGAAGCCATAAAAACAGTGGACGGACTTAAAAATATTCCTCTCGTATGGGATTCCCTAAACGTGGCTAACAACGGCCAGATGATAGGCTTTTTTACAAAAAAAACTGCCCCTGCCCTATCAGCGGACGACGAGTCGCTTGTAGTGAATGAAAAAAGCGTGAAGCTACATGCGTGGCTGCGCCGTGCGGCATCGAAAGTAACGATAGCCTATGACGGCAGTGATCTGGCAGAAGGAGTGTTTATCTATCTCGAATCAGTGCAGATTAAAGATATTCCGGCGCAATGTTATTTGGGAAAGGACAATAACGTAGGCGCGAAAGGATACACGTTGGCAGCTCCTGAAAAAGAGAAAGAAACGGACATGCTGCTCGACGGGGAAATCATTACCTATGCCGATCACAATCATGGAGAAGCAAATTTTGAAATCGGTGACGATTGTGTGGGACATCGTATCACGGCAGGTACCCCGAAATTCGGCTCTCACGGAGAAACGGATGAAGCACTGTATTTCTACGAGAATATGCAGGGTGCAGGAGATGGTATGCCTGACAAGCGGCAGGATGCACCCGGTCCTGATGGAAAACCGGACGGGAAACTGGATTTTCCCGGATTGCCAGGCGATCCGGAGAAATATCCTCTCTACAGACTCAAAGATAACGTACCCTACGGCACCTACATTGAGGTGAAAGCTCACTATATATCCAACAACTCCAAGCGACTGGGCAACGGGCGTATCATCTATCGTTTCATGCTGGGACAGAACGAAATAAATGACTATAACGCCAAGCGTAATTGCCATTACAAACTGACGTTGAAATTCAGGAACTTCGCCAACGATGCAGATTGGCATATCGAGTACGAGGAACCGGAACCCGGGGTGATGACTCCCGAACCGTACTACATAACCTATCTGTACAATCATTCCATGATGTACCCTATCAAGGTGAATACGGGTGGGCATAAGATTGAATCTATAAAGGCAGAAATCATAGAAAACAACTGGGCTCCCCATAATGCCAGTAGCGATATTTATTATACGGGTGCTCCGAATGGTGTTGCAGCACCGTGGAACGGTTTCCTGTCATTACATAAAACCACGGAGACAGTGCTTTATGCAGATAAAATCACTAATAATGAAACATATTACAAAAAAGATCCAAAACGCGGTGAACGTGTATATGAGAACTTTACTTTGCCTGGCAACCAGACATTCGAAGAGTTTACGACTGTCGGTTCTGTAGCAGACGATAAATACCGTGTAGAAAAGCATCCCACGGAAGCAAATACATACAATGTATATATTCCTATGTACACACGTGCCAAACAGATGATATCAACGACCGGATACACGGGGAATAATCCATACGTGGCGTACCAACGGAAAGCGATAGTGAGGATTACAACCAAATTGACAGGTGTGGATAAGCCTTTTATAAACGAAGTTCCAATATACCAGGTACGCCGTGTGGTGAATCCTAAGGGAATTTATCGTTCTGCGAACAACAACAAATCTTTTCATGTAGTATTGAAACGATTGCCGGGAGAGGATCAACAAATGTTCACAACATTCCAATCTGAAGGACCTTGGAAAGCCTATGTCGTCAAGAGATATAATGGGGACGAAATCAGCCTGTCGGTAACATCTCCCAATACAACAGAGTTAAGGAATGATCCGGAATATGGGAAAGCCATATATGGTAAAACCGGTAGCGTGATTGACTTCAGCGTGGATTTCTCCGGTAATTCGACAGAGAACCGTTACGCTATTATCCGCGTGGAATATCACAATTATACCTGCCAGCATCTGATTTTCGTGCGGCAAGGAGACAAACCTGACGATTTGGTTACAGGCGGCGTGAAGTGGTATGCCAAAAACATGAGGACTTCAACGGAACTGGCTTCTACTCCATTGGACGAAGGATCACTGTTCAAATTCGGAAATTGGCTCCAGCCGATAGACGCATTGAGTAATAAAAATCCATTCGATCCGTGGATAAATGTTACACCGGGAAGTTTCAAAGTATATCCTGAAAATGGTTTTACCAATGCAGAGACTAAGAGTAAAATGGAGTGGACAACTATTACTTCTAATGGAAATGCCCAAACGTTTGGCAACCCCCAGATGCAAAACGCCAGGGTGGCTACAGCCACAGACTTTTGGGAATTGAGGAAGGAAGACAGTCATGTAGAACAAGGATACGGTGTATTGTATGGAGATGATGCCACAAAAACGGCTGATGATATCGTAGAAGTTTACGGCTATGATTATGAACATAATACAATGGGACGTGGAATGAGAGGTTGTTTTGCATACAACAGTGAAACGGGTAAAAGCCTCTTTTTCCCCATTGGTGCTTCCGGCTACGGACATAGAAAACAAAGCTATATTCCCACGTGGGGAGATACTGAAAGCCTCAATGGAGTATTAAGATATGCTTCCGGTCGAACAAAATTATATGAGGATCCTACTGAACGTCCGTTGTTTTACGATTTATACAAACGACCGGGAGCCATCTATTGGTTAAATAAGGAAATTCCTAGAAACCAACTTACACCAACGGATGGTCCCAGCTTGGGATGGGATATCAACTATTTCTCATTCGATTTCAATTTTATCTCTACGAGCAACTTGATTAGACCTAATGGCTCGGATGCTTGCTTTGTGCGCTGTGTTGTCGCTGAATAGACTATAACAGAAGATACAATCGCTCAGCCTTGAAAGAAATGGAATGTAACCGGATAAGAGGGTGCAGACCGGAGACGGAAGCGAAGTATCGTCGGCAGTGCGGGGTTTCCCTGCTCGAATTTTCCTGTCATGTCAATACATACCATCTCGTCATTTGATGCTGGGACGTAATGGTATCAAATGCAGTCCGGAAGAGGGAGTAACTTATATCAAGAACGCTCTAAATAAACATAAAAAGCGGTTGCCTTTCAAACGACAACCGCTTTTCCGATATTCATAACCTGAATCACAAAAGTCCGTTAGAACCAAGGACTATCAACATCGCATATCCCAAAACCAGTCCGATAGCTCCCATTATCAATCCGACCTTCTCCATATCCTTTTGCTGAATCATGCCTGTTGCATGTGCCAAGGCATTCGGAGGAGTGGAAATGGGAAGAACCATAGCAAGGGAAGAACCGACAGCCACTCCTATCAGCAAAGTTTCCACACCGCCCAAAGCAGAAAGGTTCTCACGCATACTAATACCGGCTATGGCAAGAATAGGAACCAGCAAAGCAGCGGTAGCTGTATGCGAAATGAAATTGGCCATGGCATAGCAAATTAATCCCGAACCGACAATCATCAGTACAGGAGGCCAGGTATTGAATGGAATGGATTCAATCATGTGCTGCGCAAGCCCTGTCTCCTGCAGCGCAACGCCCAGCGCAAATCCTCCGGCTACCATCCAAAGCACACTCCAACTGATTTCTTCCAGGTCACGTTTGGTAATAATTCCCGTGACGCAAAAGACAGCGACAGGAATCATGGCCACCACATTGGAATTTACTCCGGTGAACTTGTCGGACATCCACAGCAACACTGTAACAGCAAAAGTTATATATACCAAAATAGAACGCCAGTCTTTTTTTGCCTCTCCGCTTATTTGCAATTCAATTGTCTTCTGTTTGAAAGGAAACAGACGTAACAGGATAAGCCAAGATATGAACAATACAACGACAGTATAAGGCATCATAAATCCCATCCATTCACCAAAACCGATGTTCAAGTTCAATCCTTCAGGGTCATTCAGGTATTTCAAGGCTATAGCGTTAGGAGGAGTTCCGATAGGAGTTCCCATACCACCGATATTGGCAGCTACGGGAATTGCCATGGCCAAACCGATTTTCCCTTTTCCGTCTGCCGGCAGAGACTTCAAAACCGGAGTCAGGAATGTAAGCATCATGGCAGCAGTGGCTGTATTACTGAGAAACATGGAAAAGACGGCTGTTACCATAATAAAGCCCAACAGGACATAACGGGACTGAGTACCGAAGGGCTTTAACATGACTCGTGCCAACAATACATCCAATCCGCTTTTAGTAGCAGCAATAGCCAGAATGAACCCACCGATAAACAGCATGATGATAGGATCGGCAAAGCAGTGCATGATAGACTTATACTTCACCGTACGACCCAACTCTTCCATAGGGATACCCTGAATAAAAAAACACAGACTACTGTCGGATACCGTCAACAACAGCAAGACAACAATCAATACGGAAGTAGTCCACGCTGGAACAGCCTCGAACACCCACATCAAAGTGGCAAAAACAAAAATAGAGATTAACCTCTGTTCTATGACTGTCAGCCCTTCTATTCCAAATGTGCTAATGGGCAAACACCATAGTATAAGGGCAACAGTTATGGCAACAGCCAACTTTATGCCTCTGCTTACATTTCTTTTTTCAGCCAACCGTTTGGCTTTCTTCAAATCTTGATAGGCTTCGACCAATTGGAAGCCACGGAAAATTTTGTACATAGTATTAGAATTAACAAATTTAAGGACAAAGGTAATATATTATCCTGATATAACCTACGGCTACGCCAATGTTAAATACTGTCAACTGTATATGGAAGGCCCAATCAGACTAAACAGTATGCATTTTAAAACAATCTCATAATTTACAAACCGAGAAATACCGGTAAACGAATAGAGAAATATCGATTTTTTTTCATATACCCAAAACACCTTTAATGAATATTCTTTAAAAGAGATGCAGCCTAGCATCAATCAAAATATCGTTTTTACTTTTTCAAGGCCGCCTGTCTGATTGCTCTCTTTTTACTTTGTATTCACTCGGACTAACTCCAAAATGTTTCCGGAACACTTCCCTGAAGTATTTAGCGTCACAAAAACCGGTCATTTCTGCTATTTCGGTAATAGAATATTCTCCTTCCCGCAATAATTGCTCCGCGCGTTGCATACGTATCAAACGAATATAATCTGTGGGTGAACCATCTGTCAAACTTTTCAGTTTGTTATAGAAACTGCTACGGCTCATGTTATGAAGTGCACACAAAGTATCTACCGTAAAATTTGGATTGGTCATGTTTTTCTCTATGTTTTTCCTGACGGAAGAAATGAATTTCCAGTCCAGCGTATCCTTGCAGCCTTTGGGCCATTGTTCATTATCAAAATCAGCACTGCCGTATTTTTTACGAAGCAGGAGGCGGTTGGCAATCAAACGATTAATGCTTGCTTTAAGTATACCTACACTGAATGGTTTTGTTATATAGTCATCGGCACCGACCTTCAAGCCTTCCAGAATATTCTTTTCATCACCTAAAGCGGTCAGCAACAGTACTGGAATATGTGAAGTCTCGATATTCCCCTTGATAGCGGCACACAGTTCATCTCCCGCCAACTCTGGCATCATAATATCCGAAAGTACCAGATCAGGATTGAATTCAGATAAAATATCAAGCGCCTCGTTTCCGTTCTTACAAGACTGAACCTTATAATCTTGTCCCAAAGTATTAACCAGATAGATACGCAAGTCATCGTTGTCCTCTACTATAAGGATGCGCCTAGACAAATTACAGTCAGAAGTGTTGGCTGTGCTCAACGAGAATGCCGTATTAATTTCAGGCATACTTATGGTTTGTTCCTGAGGGTGGGCTGTAATACTGGCCTTCTTGAAATGAGCGTTCCCTTTACGGAAAAGGAGCTTTATACACGTGCCTTGTCCTACACCGCTTTCTATTGATATATTTCCGCCATGCAAACGTACAAGCCTATGCACCAACATCAACCCTATGCCACTGCCACTGACTTTTAGGTTGATGGCATTACTGCCCCTGAAATAGGTACGGAAAAGGCTTTTTTGTTCATTATGGGGAATCCCGATTCCCGTATCCCTTACTTCGATACACCAGTTCTCTCCACATTCTGAAGCTCTAACGTGTATGCTTCCATTTTCCGGAGTATACTTCAGAGCATTTGAAAGGATATTCTTCAGAATAGAGTCCATTTTGTCTCTGTCAAACCACACATTTAAGTAATTACAGCTACTTTCGCATACCAATTGGATGTGCTTGACTTTTGCGTATGAACGGAAAGTGTCACAAATACCGGATATATATGCCCCCAATTCATATTCGGCGATATACAGATGTGACGAATAAGTGTCAATCCGTTCAAAATTGATAAGATTGGTCACAAGACGCAAAAGCACGTCCACATTCCTCAGGGCCATCCCTACATGTTTCTTACCTTCTTTATTGACCAAGTCCCTGTTATTCAATTCTTCCAACGGTGCCTTTATCAAAGTCAAGGGCGTACGTATATCATGGGCTGTATTGATAAAGAAACGTGTCTTTTCATCGGATATCTTTTTTTGTTTCCTCAAAGCCATTATACGAAACAGAATGGTGCATGCCAGAATGAACAGTACCACATAACCGACCATGGCCCAAGGACTGGCCCATACAGGAGGGGAGATGATAATCGAAAGGCTGCGTTGTCCATAACTTTTATATTTTTCCTCATTAGAAACCGAACGTATATGAAGTGTATATTTTCCTGCTGGAAGATTGGTAAAACGAATCAGCCCATTGGAAGACGGCGTACTCCATTCCTTATGAAACCCTTCCAGTTTCCATGAATAAAGTACATTGGAAGGATAGTCGTAATTAATGGAGGAGGCTTGCAGGGAAAATGTATTTTGTCCATACTTGAGTTTCAGCTCACGAGTATCATTTAAGCTTGCCTGCAACGGTGAACCGTCCTCCCCCGGGTATACTGTCTGATAAGATATTATTAAGTCACTAAGCAGAATCGGCGAAAAAGAGGGACGAGGAATCTTTATATCGGCCGGGAAGCCGATAACACCATCATTGCTGCCCAGTATGAAACGTCCGTCACTGCGCAAGATGCCGGCACCGGGGTTGAAGCAGACGCTCATAAGCCCCTGTTCACGGGTCCAATTACTAAAAGACATGTTCTGAGGAGAAAAATGGACAATCCCATTTTCTGTACAAAGCAGCATATCCCCATTGGGCTTAGGCAGGATGGTATGGATATTATTGGAAATAAGCGCGCAATTTTCTTTATGATATTGGGCGAATGCATTTGCACCGGGATCGTAGAGTAGCAGCCCGGCACCTTCGGTTCCTATATACAATACACCGTTTTCCGCCTGATATAATGCGCAAACATGTGCGGATTCTACAGGCAGGTCTATGTTACGGCTATTTCCAGACTCCTTATCCAACAGATATAAGCCTCTGGAAGTACCGACCCATATTGATGAGCGGTCCTTTTCTTGGATGCAGTTAATGGAACTTAGGCCCGGATACAAACGTGACCTCCCTCTTTTAATATCAAAACATTTCAGGTTATAGAAACCTCCGGACCAGATGTTCCCATCCGAGTCTTTCCGGATATCCCTGATATATTGGTCAGGACGTAAGTCCAGATGGAAAAAAGCCGAAGAGGAGATGTAGTCGACTTTAAGGGTACGCTTATTTATCTGATAAATTCCGGAGGTAAAACCGCCTGCCAGAATAATACCGGGAGAACCCTCGCATAAGGTAAGGAAAATATGGTTTTTATCCCCGGATTCCTTGTCGAAGGTACTGAAAAAGGAATGCCATTCCCCAGTTTTTGTTTTATATAAGCTTATACCGTTGCTGGTACCAAACCAAAGGTCGCCCTCACTGTCCTCAATTACATCATGCACCTGATTGTTCACCAGTGACTGACGGTTGCCGATTGAATGTCGAGTCCAGAGGTATCCCCCGTAACGGTTGTCACAAACAGTTATCCCATTAAAATAATTTGCAATCCAGATACGTGCTTTCGCATCCACATATATATCGTTGATGTTATTGTCATTCATGCCGTAATGAGCGGTGTAATCGGCTACTATATAGGGAACTGCACGGCATGAGTCCACATCCATACGGTAAATACCCTTCCCATCAGTGGCTATCAGCACCTCGTCCTTGTTAAAAGGTACAATCCGCGTAATGTTTACATCACCGAAAGTTTCATCCGAATGTATGCCTGATGGACTGTCGGGGCTGAAAATCCAAACTCCCTGCTTGGAGGTTCCTATGAAAAGTTTGTTCAGGTCGGCAGAAAAGAACAGTTCGCTTATTGTTACCCGAAGATTATACGCGGGCATACACGAAAGTGATAAAGGATGTTTCTCCAATTTTGCCCGGTACAAGCCGGATTCAGTACCTATAAAAAAGTCATCAGGTCCCGTCTGTTCAACAGCGGTAATGTTACTGGCTATGTTGCAAGACGGCTGCAAAACATTTCCAGTGTGGGTGTCAAACAGGATTATTTGCTCTTTACCGCACAGCCACACATATCCGGTGCAATCCATATATCCATAAGTGATGTTAGGCAAGACATTTCCTTTTTTAGACAGCGGAGGTGTATAGACCAACTCAAAACGGTTATAATCCGGATCATAACGGAAAATACGCCCTTTCTGACTTATCCCCCACAATATCCCGCCCTCTGCCATATAAAGCCAATTCAAACAACTTTGTATGTTAAATTTCTTTCCTTGGTCTGTCAGTTCATAGTGTTTTATTTCCTTTCCGTCATACCGGTTAGGGCCTTCTTGAGTGAGAAACCACATGTATCCTAAAGAATCCTGCAAAATGCGATAAACTTTCTGGCTACCCAAACCATCTTCCATTCCTATGTACTTATACGTCTGTGCATCGCATACTTGGGTAAAAAACGCAAATATAAAAAATGTAAGCAATGCATTCCTTAAATAGTAACTTTTTCTACTTTTCATTGAAGTTCATGTGCTTTTCATTAAAAAAGGAACATCCTGATTCTTGGAGAATATCAGAAATTCCAATAATATACTACTTTATGTTACATTAATACACAAAAATAAAAGAAATATATTAAAAATACAGGTAAGCGAAAATGATTTTAACAAAAAAATATACTTTTAATAAGCACAGTAATTATAGTACACATTTTTTTATAATTCTCAGACTATGAGCATGACGACATTAAAATGGATTATATGGTTTCAATAGCACTTTGATAGGCCCCCTTGCATCATCGCTGTATAAATGCTGTTGGAATCTTGCATCGGTTTGTACCTGACATACTATCGCCTTCCGGCAATGCCGATTCTATGCCTGCACACATTGATTATTTACAAAGCTTTGGACACAAGGAATTGAACAAGTTTGTTTCAAGAAAGTGTTTTGACCGGTTTGTTTTCGGCAGGTATACTTATCAATTCAAGGACAGCAACCGTCTATACAATGATTGAGCGCATTTCTTTCCATAAACTTTTAGATGCATTTGCAGCTTTTTGTTTCTCATCGTTTTTATTTTGATTAATTAATAATTAAATTTGTCCCGCTAAAAAGACCTAAAACAAATCTAATATGAGAATAAATGTATTCTGTATCCTCATCTTCTGTCGTGCTTTCTTTTGCTATGGGAATCATATTCACTTTAAGCATATTAATGTAAAAGAGGGTTTGTCGCAAATCACAGTGCTTTCCATCTATCAGGATGAGGTAGGAACATTGTGGTTTGGCTCCAGTGAAGGACTGAACAGATATAATGGTGACAAGATAGACATCTATCGCCCGTCGCAAAACAGCAATGGACTTACCCATAATGAAATCAGTGCCATTTGCGGAGACAAAAACGGAAGCATCTATATCCGTTCCATCTATGACCTGATAAAGTTCGATATAGAAAAAGAAAAGTTTACCTGCATCCTTCCCAATGCAGTCCATACCATGTATTGCCATAAGGATACGTTATGGATTGGGCACCAGAATGAATTGCAATACTATCTGAAGAGTGACGGAAAGGTGCATCACGCAGCCACTCTGGAGTATAAATTCAATGTCGGAAATTCATTGATTATAGACCAGGATTACATCTGGATGGGGCACAGCCAAGGCGTCTCACTGATATCCCGCAAAGACTATAAGACAATTAAAACCATCACCGGCATTTCCCATATTTCTTCTATCTATAGAGACAGCCGGCGAAATATGTGGATCGGCACTGTGCAGGACGGCCTTTACCGCATCAATCCGCAGGAGGAGAGAACACATTACACAGACAGCAACCGATTGTCCAACAATCAGATAAGGACGGTTCAGGAAGACAACAATGGACATATTTGGGTAGGGACTTTCAATGGTCTGAACCATTATGACCCTGATTCCGACACATGGACCGCCCACCTTCATCAAGATAATATAGACTATGGACTCAGCCATAACTCTATCAACTGCCTATATAAAGACCGTCAAGGAACGATTTGGATAGGAACTTATTTCGGCGGAGTAAATTACTTTAACCCCGATACCAACACGTGCCGGTTTTATGGCTCGGGGACAACAGGAAACCATTTCTTAAGTTTTCCTTTTGTCGGTAAGATGGTAGAAGATGGGGAGGAAAACCTTTGGATATGTACAGAAGGAGGAGGACTGAATCTCTTCAACCGAACGACTCAAACCTTTGAGAAGTTCTCTTATCATGCCAACGGACTTCCCGGAACGGCGCATAACAATATGAAATGTATCTATTATGCCAAAGAGAAAAACAAACTATACATAGGTACGCATACCGGCGGTCTCGCTATTTTCGACATTGCTCGGAAACAGTTCCGCACGCTGACTCCCCTTCAAAACAACCCGACTTCACAAGCCGGCAATATCGTCAATGAAATACAGCCTTATAAAGACAAGCTTATTATGCTGACGCAGGCAGGTGTCTATCTTTTCAATCCCGAACAAGAGACGTTCTCTCCCCTCACCCGCAATGAAGATATCAATGAGCAACTCTCCCGCCCTTATCAGTTCGAGACCTTTCTTATCGACAGTAAAGAAAGACTATGGCTGGCCGATTCAAAAGGAGGACTTCTGCGCATCCACATGACGGACAACAGTCTTCACCGTTATTACACCAACGCGCAAGATTCTTCCTCCATCGGTAAATTCAGAATAGTGAATATCATGGAAAACAGCAAAGGCGAAATTTATTTCGGCACTATCGGCTCAGGATTATTCAAATATATCCCCGATAGTGACTCCTTCTGTCAATATGGACTAGGCAATAACGCATTGCCCAGCGATTATTGCTACTATATCTGTGAATCTCCCATTTACCACCATCTGTTGATTCTGCACAGCAAAGGCTTCTCTCTCTTTGATTCCGAAACCGGTAAAAGCAAGCATACATACAATTTATTTCAAATGGGATATTGCCAGGGCTCAAGCATTTATTTCGCACAAAATGGAGAAGTCTTTATCGGCGGAGTAAACGGCATGCTTTCTTTTTTTGAAGAACAGCTCTACCACACCAACCATGATTATCATATTTATTTTGATCAGTTGTGGGTGCATAACACACGTGTACTGCCCGATGACGAAACCGGAATCCTCCCGCAAACTCTCTCGCAGGTAAAAGAAATCAGGCTTTCGCACGACCAGAACAATCTAATCTTCGAGTTCTGCTCCTCCAATTATACGTTGAACGAAGACGTAATTTATGAATACAAATTAGAAGGTTTCTCCGACCATTGGATTCCTACCCAGTCACAGTCTATTTCCTACACCAACCTCAGTCCGGGCATGTATCGGCTAATAGTTCGCGAACATCAGGGGTCACACAGCATCAGCCTCAACATCTACATTGCTCCTCCTTTCTATGCCACTTACTGGGCGTTTATGATATATGTGTTGTGTCTGATTGGTATCATGTACCTCATTATCCATATCAAGACTAAACAAACCCAGCTTCAGGCCTCACTGCAATTTGAGCGCAAAGAAAAAGAACGCACAGAAGAACTGAATCAGGTCAAACTGAGATTCTTTACCAACATCTCACATGAGTTCCGCACTCCTCTCACACTGATTATCGGACAGATTGAGGTGTTATTGCAGCAAAATAAACTTGCTCCGACCATCTATAACCGCATATTGCACATCTATAAAAACGCATGGCACATGAGAGATCTCATTTCAGAACTTCTGGACTTCCGCAAACAGGAGCAAGGATATCTGAAACTGAGGATTGAACACAAAGACATCATTCCTTTTGTAAAAGAAATATACATGTCCTTTTATGAATATGCGGCTACCCAGCAAATCAATTACCGGTTTGAATGCCCGGAACAAGAACTCAAACTATGGTTTGACCCGGTACAACTGCAGAAAGTCATATTCAATCTGATTTCAAACGCCTTTAAATATACCCCAAAAGGAGGTAAAATCAATGTGACCATCAGCAATACAAACACACAGGCTCATATCAGTGTAAAGGACAATGGCTCCGGCATTCCACAAGAAGCTGTCAGCAAAATATTCGAACGTTTCTACCAACTGGAGAATGGCGCCAACAAATTCACGCTCGGCACAGGCATCGGACTGGCACTCTCCAAAGGAATCATCGACCTTCATCATGGAAGTATTCATGTGAAAAGCGAACCGGGCCGAGGAAGTGAGTTCACAATCTGTCTGCTAAAAGGGAACTCTCATTTTTCACCTGAAGACATTGCACATACCCGCCTGACTACGGATGACAACAGAGACACCGGCAAGTTGCTCGACCTGACAGAGATGCCCATTGAAGAAGCCCCTTTCACCGCATCGGATACCGACAGCGGAAAACCTGTGCTCCTCATAGTGGAAGACAATGCCGAAATGCTGGATTTACTGAAGAGCATATTCGAATCCATGTATGAAGTACACATTGCCCTGAACGGCAAGGAAGGATTGCAAATGGCATATCAGGTACATCCCAGCCTTATTATCAGTGATGTGATGATGCCTGAAATGTCGGGCAAGGAATTATGCTATAAGATAAAAAACAGTATCGAACTATCTTATATCCCTGTCATACTGCTCACGGCACAAGCGTCCGAACAATATACAATAGAGGGATATATGTTTGGGGCAGACGATTATATCACCAAGCCCTTTAATGTGAAAATTCTCATAGCCCGTTGCAGCAACCTCATCAAGAACCGGCAACAAATGCTGGAACGTCTCAAACAGCCTATCGCCAACAAACAGGAGGCCCCGGACACCATTAATGTAAATGACCGCCAACTGTTAGAAAGGGCTATACAAGTAATCAAAGAGAACTTTGAGAATCCGGAGTTCGACATGAACCTTCTCGCCTCTGAGCTTGGAATGGGACGCAGCAAACTATATACGAAATTAAAAGAAATTACCGGACTGACTCCCAATGAGTTCACTCTCAAATTGAAATTGGAGGAAGCAATGCATTTACTGAACAATGCGCCTCATCTCAATGTAACGGAGATTTCCTACCAACTCGGGTTCTCTTCGGCCAGATACTTCAGCAAATGTTTCAAAACGTTCTATGGTATTGCTCCTCTGAATGTACGCAAAAACAATGATTCCCCCGCCAAAGAAGATAAGTAAGGGGTTGTGTCAAAACGTGGATAATGCTGTCGTTTCATTC
>OKXB01001946.1_pt1 | contig 18233 bp, 15 predicted proteins | sample 1601731 | NCBI WGS metagenome assembly OKXB01 (sample SAMN04414077, study PRJEB24778) | human gut metagenome | material: faecal | host: Homo sapiens | reverse complement strand
TAGGCTCATATACATTAGAACAGGCTACGCAAGATGTCAATACTGGAATGAAAAAAGGTTCATTTACAGTAACTGGTGTTGGTGAATTATTGTTTACTGATATGATTGTTGAGTACAATAGAGTAAATGACCCTGATATAATATATACAACTGAGCTTGATTCATCTAAAAGTGTGCTGGGTCCTAGAGAAATAGATATAGTATTTGAAGATAAAACTACTACTAAACAAAATGGTGATGCAATAGATACATATCATACTCATCCAGCGTTTACTTTTGGTAATACTGAATTAAATGGAATATGGGTAGGTAAATTTGAGACGACGGGTAGTGCGGATACTCCAACAATAAAACCAAATGTTAGGTCACTTATTAATCAAATTATATCAACAAAGTTTGCTACTTCACAAAAGTTAGGTACAAGTACATATGGAAGTACTTCAAAAGTGGATGCTCATATGATGAAAAATAGTGAATGGGGAGCAGTGGCATATTTGTCTCATTCTAAATATGGGGTAAATAGGGAAGTGTATATAAATAATTCAAGTGGCTATTATACCGGACGAAGTGGAGGAAATGTTGGCGGTAGTACAGAATATAATGAATATGGATTTTATACATGGGATGGATATCTACTATCATATGATACTAATACAAAAACTACGACTCATGATATAAGTAAAGTAGCAAGTACTACAGGTAATATAACAGGAGTATATGACATGTCCGGAGGTGCATGGGAAGATGTAATGGGATATTATAGTGGAGCAAGTACAACATGGGGAGCTACTTCAAGCAATAATAATGCAGGGTTTAGTAGTAAACCAGCTAGTAAGTATTTTGATGATTATACGACTACTAATCAATTAACAGCATGTGATGGTGGAATATGTTATGGACATGGTTTATCGGAAGTAAATAAATGGTATGGTGATTACGCGTACTTTGTCGATGCCGAGGATCCTTGGTTCAGTCGAGGTGGTTTCTACGGCAATGGTGCTAATGCGGGCGCATTCAACTTTGCCCACGACAATGTCGATGCCGACGTCGACAGCGGCTTCCGTTCGGTTGTTTCCTTCGTTGGAGCGTAGCGACTTGCTCTGAGACTACTAGATTGGTATAAGGAAATAATATGAAGATAGATAGATTAGGATTTAGATGTGTCATTTTTGCCTCTTTTTTGCAAAAATGACACGGGGTATAAATATTTAAATTGGTATTAATGTCTTTTGACATTGATATAGGGATTAAACCGTTAACGTGAACTTTGTCAATGCCGAGAATCCTTGGTTCAAACGAGGAGGTAACAACAACAGTTTTCGTGTTGTTCTTTCTCCGAGACTACAATATATAAGAGAAATCTGAGCTCGTTCAACTAACTGTGTCTAGCATAAAAATGATTGAAAAAGGTCGATATATGGATAGAGTTAATATTGATAGAGATGATTGGTAGATAGATAGAGTTTATCTATGATTTAATTTAATGATAAAGGGACTAGTAGAATAATACTAGTTTTTTTGATAGATATATGATATAATTGAATAGAATATAGATAGGGAGTGATTTAATGAATAATATAATAATTACTTTTGAAGATGGTACTAAGATGGAATTTAGGAAAGGCATTAAGCTTAGTGAGATAGTACATGAAATAGGTAAGAATGAAGATATTATATGTGGTAATTTTGATAATATAATTATATCTATGGATGATGCTATTAATAAGAGTGGTAATTTAATATTATATGATATAAATACTAGTATTGGTAGTAGGATATATGAGAAGGGACTTACTTTTTTATTTAGAGTAGCTGCTATAGAAGTACTTGGTAAGGATACTAGTATTAGGATTAGACATTCTATTGATAGAGGGGTATTTTTTGAAGTAGATAAGAATGTTAGTGAAGAAGATATAGATAATATTAAGAAGATAATGAGAGATAAGGTTAGTAAAGAGATTCCTTTTGTTAAGGTAGAGACTACGATGAATGAAGCTCTTACTTATTTTAAAAATATTAAGAGAGAAGATAAGATCAGGACTTTATTTTATGATAAGAATAATTATGTTACTTTATATAAGTTTGAGGGAGTATATAATTATATAATTGGATCTTTACCTCATGATAGTGGTGTACTTAAGTATTTTGATTTAACTAGAATAGAGGGTAAGGGTATTATTGTTAGATATCCTTCTATATATGATAATGGTAAGATAGTTAAATATAAGCATCATGAACAATTCTTTAATAATATAGATGAATATTTGGAATGGGCTAAGATACTTAATATTAGTAGTATTGGTGAACTTAATGATGCGATTATTAGTAGTAAGCCTGGTGAATTGATTAATTTATCAGAGGCTATTCAGAATTATAGGTTACAACAAATAGCGGGAATGATTAGGGATAAGAAGGATAAGATGAAGGTAATTTTATTATCAGGTCCTAGTTCTTCAGGTAAGACTACTAGTGCTAGAAAGTTATCAATGTATTTGAAGACTTTGGGTTTAAATCCTATAGCTATATCTCTAGATGATTATTTTCTTAATCGTGATGAGACTCCTCTTAATGAGAATGGTAAGCCTGATTTTGAGAGTTTAAGAGCAATAGACGTTAAGTTATTTAATAGTCAAATTAATAAGCTGCTTAAGGGTAATAAGGTGGTAGTTCCTACTTTTGATTTTATTGAGGGTAAGAAGAATTATATTAGAACGATGCAAATGAAGGATAATGATATTTTGATAATTGAAGGATTACATGCTTTATCAGATGAACTTCTTAAGGATATTCCTAAGGATGCTAAGTTTAAGATATATATATCTCCTTTAGTATATTTAAATATAGATGATGATAATAGAATTAATTTGACGGATATTAGATTAATTAGAAGAATGGTTAGAGATAATATGACTAGGGGTTATAGTTCTTCACATACTTTATCTACTTGGAGTGAGGTAAGAAATGGGGAAGAGAAGTATGTATTTGGATATCAAGATAAGGCTGATATTATCTTTAATACTTTCTTAGCATATGAGTTAGCAGTATTAAAGGTATATGCGGAACCTTTATTATATCAAATAAAGGAGAATGATCCGGAATATTTAACTGCTATTAGGCTTATTAAATTACTTGATCTTGTATTACCTTTACCTAGTGAAGATGTTCCTTCTTTATCAATACTAAGGGAATTTATTGGTACTAGTTATTTTGAAGAGTAGGTAGATGGTTTTGTTTGTAGATAAGATTTTGTTATAACTTGTTACTGATATGTAGAATAATTTGATGCTTTGATTTATTGTTTGTTGTATATGATTTTGTATTCTATTAGATGATTTATAGGTTATTGATGTGATAAATAAGATTGTAAGGTTAAATTATATTTCTCTTATTGGTTATTGGATATATGATAAGATGGGAATGTAGTAAAGAAAAAGAAAACAGTTAGATCTTTTATGATTTGGCTGTTTATCTTTTGATTAGTTTCATATTTTTAAGTTTTGTGTAAGTGCTATAAGCAGGTTTATTTATTACTAGGAGTAAGTTAGGAGGGTATTCGATGATATTGCCTCCGAATCCTATTTTATACATATATTGGCCATGATATTTGCTTAGGGGATCTTGATAATCTTTATTTATTTCTCCTAGGTTAAAGATAGAGTACCCAAGTGTTGAATATTTTTTAATGATAGCCCATTTAAGGATATGAGTTGAATGAATTGGTCGATATTCTTCTTTATAGCCATCTATTAAGAAATATATTTCATGATTATTCTTTATGATAATGGTAGATCCAATAATAATATCTTCAGTATTGGTACTACTTACACGAATGGCTCTATTTAAGTTTTGATAATACTTTTCAAGGGTATTATCAGAGTTTATTTTGATATTTAGAAGTTTATCATTAACACGTCCTAGATTCTTATTAAATTTTTGATGAATCTTTTCATTACGTTTTCTTTCTTCTTCATAAAGACGTTTACTGTTAACTAGATAGGTATGTGGATTTAGTGTAGCAAAGAAGATTTCCATCTTGTTATCAGGATTACGATAAATATTCATAAGATTTTCATAGTATGCTAGACGATTAGGGGTTTTCTTTTTGAATATTTTATAAACTTCTTCAAGATCATTCATAGTGCCTTTCTTTAAAGTTATACCATAGTTTAGACCTTCGGTGATATTTCTTTTAGTATTACGATTAAAATTATGATAGATATCATGGTAACCATTATTATTTTCAATGATAACGTCATATTTTTCAAAATCACTGGTGTATCCAATGCTTTTATAATCTAATTTTAAGAGATTATTTAGGATATATTCATTATTAATAATGGGATTATTTTTCTTGTTGTAGACTTTATGTTTATACATTGGGTTAGTTATTAAATAAGTAACATGCTCTTTAGCAAGATATTTCTTTAGCTCTTCGGTAAATGTTTTGACTAGTTCATAGTTAGAATAATCTATTAAGAAACCATTAGGAGCAATAGCTTCTTTAAATGGTGGAGAAATATTGGTTATTAGAATTAGGGTAGCAGCATGAATATTACCAGCATTATCGATTAGTCCTAGGAACAGTTTCTTTTTACTGATATTAGCTTCAAGCATAGAGAACTCAATAGTTTGACCAAAGTTTCTACTTTCATGAATATTAGAATAATTTTTATACTGAGTTTGAGTTAATTCAATAATATGCATAACCATTTCTCCTTTCAGGAAAATTATTATATCATAAATAGAGAGAAAAATGAAGAAAAAAGTTACCGAATAGTTAACGTTTTAAGGTTTTTATGCAAATTAAATTGACTAAATAGAATTATTATGTTAAATTTAAAACGTAGGTGAGTAGGATGAATAGAAGAAGAATGATGGGGCTTTATTTAAAAAAGTTAGAAAGAAGTAAATTATTAACTAGATTTATTGCATTATTATTTGATTATAAAGATTTTCATGATTATAATTATATATATCGTATGGTAGAAGAGAATATGAGAATTATTATTGATATATATGATAATATTAGTAGTAATAGATTTAATAGATATATTATTTCTTTTGAAGAGAATGATAAAGGATATAGTATTCAAGAGATGAATAATGTGTTTGTTACTTATATTAATGTATTTAAGATAGAAAATCCTGATAATATGTTGCTTAAATTTTGTTATTTGTTTACATTAGAATTGGATAAGATGGTAGAGTGTGCAAATGGATTTTTGGATTTGGATATGGTGCTTTGTTTGGAAGAAATGCTGAAGAATGCGAAAATGTAGTTTATTTATGAATAAGAAAAAGCTATTAACATAGGAGTTCTTGCAAGGTGGATTATTTTTTATGTTAATAGCTTATTATTATGGATTGTTTATCTAATGACTAGACTGTTACCGGTCTCTTTTTTTAGGAGTGTGCGATCTTTTGTGATTAGAGAGTAAATGTATGTGGTACGGTATTCGATATCTAGGACAGGAGAAATATTAGGTTTATAACTAGTTATTACGGGATAGTTAAGTTTTTTCTTGATCCTACTTAAGTACATTCTTCCTTCAAAGTTGAATCCCAATACTCTTAGATAGATATCTTTAGTATTATCTTCTTTTTTAATATTTAATAAGATATGTAATAGCATACGATTAATTTTATTATAGGTATATCTTTTTGTTTTGATAGAGTTTACTAGTTCTTGATAAGAAGTTGACTTGTAAAGAAATTTAAGGATACGGGAATCAACTCCTTCATCAATATCTAGATAAGTGTTAAGATGCTCTTTATTAGCAACGATACTATAAGAGATAAGGGGAAAGGCTGACTCCATAGATAGACGTGGATAATAGAAGTCATCGGTACCATTAGGAACGTGGATGGCTACAGATAGGCCTTGGAGATATATTTTACGGATAAGACTAGCACTTATAATGTTGGATCCATCAGTTAGTTGTTCAGCATGATAATCATTAGTTCTTTTTATTGATACTGGAGTAATAGGATAGTTATTTTTAATGATTTCTTTAATGTATGATAAAGCTAGAATATCGTTAGGTTTATCTACGGTAGTGTTAGTTATATCTTTTAAGGCTTTACTCATAGCAGTAGGGTAGTTTAGACCTTCATCTAGATAATTTTTAACTAGGCTTTGGTAGTCTTTATTTGATAGTTGAATGTTAGCTAATTTTATAAGAGATTCTGTGTCATCACTTTCACTGCCAAATACAAGTGTATCAATATGAAACTCATTTAATATTTTAAGAGCACCATATGCAAACATGTCAGCTCCTTGAGTGGCATAGATGGTAGGTAGTTCTAGGATTAGATCGATATCTTCTTCAAGACAAATACGTGTTTTATGCCATTTATTCATGATGGAAATATCTCCTCTTTGGGTGAAACAAGTACTGATAACAGCAATGATTAGGGAGTCTGGATATAATTCTTTTATTTTTCTTATTTGATAGCGATGTCCTAAATGAAAGGGATTATATTCAGCGATTAATCCAATTACGTGCATTATTTTTGCTCCTCTAGAGGATATATGTTAATAAAGATAATTAAGTAGATAGCTCCTAAGAGGAATCCTGCTAGGACATCGGATAAGTAGTGGACTCCAAGATAGATTCTACTGAAACCTACTAAAAGGATGGTTATGGTAAATACTATAGGAAGAATTATTTTAACTATTTTATTAGGTATGTATTTGATTACGAGATATGATAAGAATGAGAAATAGGCTAATCCTACCATAGAGTGCCCGCTAGGATAACTATAACCTGGTGCGGATACTAGCATATCTAGAGGACGATTTCTTTCTACGATAGCTTTAGCTAGCTGACTTGTAATAAATACTGCTATTAAGTTTATGGTTATGGCTAGTGGATATTTTTTCTTCTTTATCAGGATGATGAAGAGAGTTGTGAATACTATTAAGGCATACGATCCACTGATATTGGTAATGATATTCATAGTGTTAGTTAATTCAGGAGAACGGATACTAATAATGAAACTAGAAGTAGCATTATCAAGGGGTTCTATGGTATTAGTACATACTAGTACGGTAAGAATTATAAATAGGAGAGATAAGACTCCTAGAGGGATTAAGATTTTTTTATTTTTTAAGTTTTTAAAGTTTATTTTTTTCATATAAAATTACTCCTTTTTGATACTCATCTATTTAATTATACTAAAAATATTGGAAAATGAAAAGGGGTAGTTTGGTGTGGTGAGGTTATGCGAAGCTATTAGGCTGGATTTTTTGAGGGAGAGGGTGATGGTAATGGTAACAAGTATTTGGGCGCAAGAAAAAGAAGCTCTTTTTTAAGAGCCTCTACGTTGTTTGCTTTGTTTTATTTATGATAATACATATTTTATTTGTATTAATATGTAGTTACTAATGTAGATTTATATGAGGAGCATTTTGGGAATTATTTTGAAGCTTTAGAGTTTTTGGATTATTTTCATTTTTATTATTTTGATTATCAAGCCATATGATATCTCTAAACTCCATATTGTATTTAGCATAGATACTTTCTACTTCTTCTTTAGTAATATTTTCAGTATACCATTCGAAATATTTTGGGTATAGATTACTTTTTTTAAATAATAATGGTCTTCCATATACTGCGAACAAATCTAAGATTTTATTTTCATCTTTTTCATCAACTCTTGTAAATCCCAACCTTTCTAAATTTAAAACATTATCAAGAAGTTCGATTGTTTCATCAATTCTTGGAAATCCGAGCTTTCCTAAGTCCAAAATACTATCAAGTAGTTCAACAGATTTAAAAGAGGCACGTACAATATATTCATTTTTCTTAATGAAATAAGCTAAATATGACAATACTTTAAATCCTTCTTCTCTGGTCATTCCTTTTGGTAACATAAATGGTTTGAATTGCCAGTTTATTACACCTATATTATTTTTACGACATCCATAACCCTCTCCAATTCTATGATAACCAACGTAATGTAATCTATATATATTTTGGTTACCAATTGGATGATCTTCTAATTCAGCATCAAATTCAAAATCTCTAGAAATTGGTAAGTTTAATTGTGATAGTTTTTCTTTTAACTCTATTAATTTTTCTTTAATATTCATGTTTTAATCCTCCTTTTTGTGCAAATGTCATAGTAATCTACAATTTTCTTACTAAGACAATTATATTAGAAACGATATTTAAGTTCATTTTAACATAAAGAATAAATAGTAGCAATAATTATGCCACTATTTTCTTTTCTTTGTTAAAACTGGTTCGCTTTCAGTATGTGATTTTTGCGTTGCTTGTTGTTCTTCTAATAATTTATTTTTTAAATTTTCTAATGCTTGTTTTTGATCATTGATACTTAATTTTTGTACAGGCTCAACAACTTCTTCTTTTAAATCATCTGAACTATGACTTAAATCTAAATTAGTGTTATTATGTAGTGCATTTACAATACTTTCTGTGCCTTCATATTTTTGTAGGATGGTTAAAACCATTTTTCTAAAACAGTTAGCAATTTTTTCCTTTTGTTCTTCAACTGTTAATTTAGCAGCATCTCCACTAACTTTTAAAATTGTTATGTCTTTTAATGAGCCATTACTTTCATAAATAAATTCACTTTTTTCATTTTCATCATTAATTGTTAATTTAGCAGCATTTAATATACGTATTTCTGTTTTTATTGGTATAATAAGTGCATTTAATCCAGTTGGGTTTTTAGAATATTCTTCTTTTTCTATTTCTAACATTTCTTCTAATACATCTATCGCATTTAATTGATCTAATATTGTTGGTCTAAGATTATTATATTGAATTGTTCTTTGAAAAACTTGTATAATGTTAAATATTGGTATTAACGTTGATAGAAGTGTAGCTTTTGGCGCATTTGGATTTAATTGTTTACTTAAATCTGATAGTCTTTTTATATCTATTTTATATCCAGCATCAGCAACGTCTTTAAACATTCTCAATTCATTGGCAATTTCCATACAAATACTTGTAATGCTTGTGCTTAACCATAAAAGTAGAAGTTCCATAATTAATTCCTCCTTTTCATAGGTTATTATTTTAGCATTTTTGTATATCAATGTCAATCTTTTTAATATTGATGATTATTAGCAACGATTTTGTTATTCTTTAATTATTTTGAATTTGGTGTTTTCTTTTTGATTTTTGTAGTGTTCTTTTGATAAGCACCATCAGTTTTGCAATCATATGTAGTTATTGTTCTATCTGATAAAAATTCTCCTTCATAATTAATGAATGGATCAGGCAAATTATTTATGTTAGCCCATAAAAGTTCTTCACATTTATTAAGTTCTACTATTTTAGGAGTACCTTTATATTTAGATATTTCAAAATAATAATCAATATATGGCTCTAATTTTTTACCATCTATTTCAAAATAATTTCTTCTTAGTACGACATAACTTTTGGTTATATCTTCAGGATTTATATCAATATCTAGTTCTTCTTTTGCTTCTCTAACGAGGGCATCATATTGGTTTTCTCCTTCATCGATATGTCCTGCGGGTAGGGCATAGTATCCTGGCCATAGTTTTGATCCTTTTCTTTTTTGAAGTAATAATTTATTATTATCCATTATTATCATATGGACAGCGCTTTTAAATAATTCTTTCATTGTATTCCTCCTTTTTTATATATTAATTATAGCATATTTTTAAATCAATAATAAATAGAATAAGATATGTGATTGTGATTTTTTTTAATTTGAAATTGTGAGCAGCATTTCAAAAAAAGCAGGAGTTCCCTTTTACGGTCTTTGTGAGATTTCTAAATATCCTGAACTAGTTAAAGGTGCTTTAGCAAATTTAGAAAATAAGAAAAATGAATTAAGTAATATCAATGGTTTAAAAAATAATGAGACTGTTTTAGTAAAAAAATTAACACCATCAAAAACAAAAAATAAACAAAACTAGTGAATTTGCTAGTTTTGTTTTTACTTCTAAAAAAATTAATTTCATTACTATACTATATTAGTTATATGTGATATAATAGTATTTGTTTTCGTAGGAGGTTTTTATAATGATTAATAATATTATTGTTGCTTATGTAAATGAACTTCTTAATAAACTTAAATTAGATGACTATATAGGTGTTTTAGTATATGGAAGTTATGTAGGTAATAGATCTAATGACTTGTCTGATTTAGACGTTATGATAATTAAAAATAATTATGAAACACAAGACTGTGGTAGTTTATTAATTAATGAAATAAGGGTTGAATATTTTGTACAAGATTTAAAAAGACTATATGAACTGATAAAAAACGAGATTGATAATAATGATCCTTCACATTTAACTAAATTTGCAACTTGTGAAATATTATATGACTCTAATGGAAAAATTCTTGAATTTGTCAATTATGCTAAAGATATATATAATACTAAAATTGTTCCATTATTTGATGATAATGTTAAATTTTCAATTTTTTCTATAAATAATAGAATGGAAGATTTGGAGTCGTTAATTAATAGTGAAAGTTTTTATGCAGCTTATTACATAACGCTTGAGAAAATTAGGGTATTATATGCTAAAATTAATGGAGTGATTGATTTACCATTAATGAAAATTGAAAAAATTTACAGTGATATTAATTTTGCTCAAAAATATATTGCTTCACCTATACATGATTTACCTAGTCAAGAATTTATTGATTTATATTTACAATGTATTAAGATTAATGATAGGGTAGAAATGCTTAACAATCTTAAAAGACTATATAATTATTCGTTTGGTAAATTGGATTTTGATCCTCAAAATTTTTGCTTAAAATTTGTTAAAAAGCATCCTTTTAAAGTTTAGAGTATGAGGATATGTTAAAAACAATTAATAGTAATTAGTTGTTTTTTGTTTACTTTTATTTGAAAGCCTGCTTTTCTATAATAAAAAAATCTCTTTGATGAGATTTTAAAATTTTATTAGTTATTTTCTTCTTGATAATGTAGGAGGTTTACTATTTGGATCATTTTTTACGTTTTTTATATCTTCTAATAATTCATTTTTATATTATCTCGAAAAGTTCGAGTTATAATCAATCTGGTGGAGCTGAGGGGAATTGAACCCCTGTCCAAAAATACTCATCGATATTTATCTACAGGTTTAGTTAATTTGATAGGTTCGTAAATATTTTATAAATTAACAAAAGTGGATATTTACTATTCTATTGAATTCAATATATTTTATAGAAATGGAATATATTATAGCTTACTTTATTAACTCCTGTTACCACTCGTAAGCAAAAGTGATAGAGAAGTCTGTGCCGCTAAATTAAGCGTATGCAACAGCTAAATTATTTCTGTTTCCAGTTATTTTTTTGTGTCCTTTACGTGGACGGCCGACCTGCAAAATAAGGCATTGTATTCCTGTCAAAGCCAAGACAGCCCCATTGCTATTTAATTATATCATGGATATAGAAATGTGTCAATTGATTACACGGATAGTTAATACTTGGATATAATATGATAGGGGTGGTATATAGATGGATAGTAATGTGATTGTGGCAATATTAGCTTTAGTAGGAACAATATTTGGATCACTTATAGGTACTATATCTGCTAGTAAGATGCTTAGTTATCGTATTGGAATACTTGAAGATAAGGTAGATAGATTAAATGGAATGTTTGAGAGAATGACTGTTGCTGAGATGAAGATTAAAGATATTGATGATTATGTACGTGATAACTGTGAATAGTAAACTTTTGTTAGATATGATATATGTGTCAGTAATTGCTAGTATTATTTCTTCACAAGCTATTCAGAAAATTAAAACAACATTTAATTTTGGGAGAGTATTTAATGGGATAATGGCAATATTTTTATCGGTAGCTATTGGAGTGTGGTATGCCTTATCTTTTTATACTTCTTCATTATTATATGCAGCATGGATTGGATTATTTACCTTGATCGGAGCGGAAGGACTATATAAAACATTTAAAGGCTTTTTTGGACTAGAAGGAAAAGGGGATACGGAAGAAAAAAATAAGAAAGACTAAATGTCCTTCTTATTTTATTATGAAGTTTACCCCGTTTTTAACATTATCTACGCTTATATCATATTTTAATAATTCAAGTGTTTTTTTAACTATTGATAGACCTAATCCAAACATGCCATTCAATCCTTTCTTATATGGAGTAAAGATATTATCAATAATTGATTTATCTATGTTAGGTCCATCATTAAAGAGGGTTATTTTTTGATTTTTAATGGTAATCTTAATTTCTTTTTTAGCATAACGCATAAAGTTATTTAGGAGATTATCAATAATAGTTTCCCACATGTCGTAAGTTCCACGATATATTTCTTTATCATCAATATCTAATTTGAAAGTTAATTCCGGTCTGATTAACTTGAATTTTTCTACTGATGCTAAGACTACTTCTGAAAGATTAGTACGAGATTTTAATTGTTCTTCTTGTTCACTTAAGTAATTTAATTTATTTAAATATAATAAGGAGTGTACTTTATTTTCTAATATATCTATTTGTTCTTTTATTACTTTCATAGTTTCTTCAGGAGTTTCTATACCATCTTCAGCAGCTTCAATATAAGATTTAATTACGGTTATAGGAGTTTTAAAATCATGGGAAATATTTTGATATAATTGGTTTTTGTACGATTCATTATTCATTAAATATTCATGCATAGCTTCGATTGATTCGTTTAAGGAGTATATTTCATCATCGAATTCATGATTTAATGCTAGATTATAATTACTATTATTGATATTTTTTATTTTTTTCTTTAATATTTTAATGTCATTTACTAAACTGTTTGACCAAGCAATTAAAATTAATGAACAAAGGGTAAAGGATAATCCTGTCACTAAGAGGATTGTATAGAGGGTTTCTCTTTTTTGACTATTTATATATTTATCATTAGTGATAGAGATTATGTTTTCGTTATTGGTATTGTATAAATTGTAATAATAATATAATCTATTTTTATATATAAGTTTACCATATTTTTTAGTTGTATAATTTGTTATATCAGTATCGAAGTTTTTGATGACATCATTTATATTATTAGATACTAGTAGTAAGTCGTTATTTTGATAGATATAGGCAATATCGGTATCATAAAAGTTAGTATCATCATTAATATCATCTGAGTTTCTAATAAATGTTAGGGGTAACTTTAATTTATTGTATATGTTTTCTTCATATATTGGTAATAATTCTTTTGGTAGTATTATGCCTAGAGCTATAAATATTATGCCGACAATTAAGATGCAAATATATAATAATTGCTGTGTTAATGAAATCTTTTTCATGTCAAACGATATCCATAGCCATACATAGTTTCAATATTTAAGTCAGGCATCTTTTTTCTTAATCTACGAATAAGATCATCTACGACACGATCGGTACCAAAATAATTTTCTCCCCAAATAATGGTTAAGATATCATCCCTTGAAAATGATTTATTTTTATTAGTTAGAAACATTTTTAATAAATCAAATTCTAATGTAGTTAAATTTAAATTTTCATTATTTAGAGTTACTATTCTTTTATCAAGATCAATGATATATTTGTTATATTTTACTTTATACATATCACTTGAATATACTCTTTTTACAATATTGTTTACTCTTAAGACTAGTTCTTTGGGAGAATATGGTTTGGTTAGATAGTCATCACTACCTAGTTCTAAGCCAATAATTTTATCTAGATCTTTATCTCTAGCTGAAGTAAATATTACAGGCATGACGTCATTATGTTCACGTATTTTTTTGATAATATCATAGCCATTTATTTCTCCAGGTAACATGATATCTAAGATCCAGAGATGAGCATCGCAATCAACATTTTTGATAGCGTCTTCTCCATTATAATAAGGTATGACATTGTATCCGGCTTTTTCTAGGTAAGCTTTAATGATATTATTTAAATTAATCTCGTCTTCTACTAAGACTATTGTATACTTCATAAGAATACCTCCACTTAAATTATATCACATTTTGTTAAATTCTTCTATTTATTCATATATCACCTCCAAGGTATTTTAAGTATATAAAAAGATTAAGTAAGAATTATAAGAAAAATATGGAAAATTATGTTAAGGAGTTATCATATACTATTATATGGAGGGGTTATGAAGAAATATAAATATAAGGTATGTGTATATGCAATATGTAAGAATGAGGAGAAGTTTGTAGATAGATGGTATGAATCTATGAAGGAAGCTGATGAGATATATGTTCTTGATACGGGATCAGGTGATGGGACAGTAGATAAACTTAAAAGTCATGGAGTAGAAGTTAAGGTTATGGAGATTAAGCCTTGGAGGTTTGATAGGGCTAGGAATATGTCTTTAGAAATGGTACCAGAGGATACTGATATATGTGTATGTACTGATTTAGATGAGGTGTTTTTACCGGGATGGAGAAGTATGCTAGAAGATAGTTGGCAAAATGATACTAAGAGGTTAAGATATACATATAATTGGAAACTTGAAAAGGATACGCCAGTAGTTAGTTTCTTTTATGAAAAGATTCATGCAAGGAAAGGATATAAATGGATTTATCCTGTACATGAGATACTTAAATATGAGGGAGAAGATGAGAAGATAGTATATAATGAAGGGATTGTATTAAATCATTATCCGGATAGTTCTAAGAGTAGGGGAAGTTATTTAGGATTGTTAGAGTTATCGGTTAAGGAGAACCCAGATGATGATCGTAATAGGCATTATTTAGGACGAGAATATATGTATCATGGTAGATGGAATGATGCAATAGGTAATCTTATTATTCATCTAGGATTAAAGAAGGCTACTTGGCGTGATGAGAGGGCAGCTTCAATGAGATATATAGGTAGATGCTATAAAAATATGGATAGAATGGATGAAGCTAGATTATGGTATTTAAAAGCAATAGATGAAGCTCCACATTTAAGAGATGGCTTAGTGGAAATGGGAATGCTAGAATATACGGAAGGAAATTACTTGGAGGCAATTAAATATTTGACTAAGGCATTAACGATTAAAAAGCATCAAAAGACATATATTAATGAGATATTTAGTTGGGATTATACGATAGATAATTTACTTAGTGTCAGTTATTATTATTTAGGATTATATGATATATCTTTATTCTATATAGAGAGAGCTAGAAAGATAGACCCGGATAATAAAATGTTAATTGATAATGAAAAGTTAATTAGAGATAAAATAAAAGATCAATCAAAATTATGATTGATCTTTTTTTTAGGATCTTAAAGTAACTGTTCTAGTACGAGTTTCTTCTTGATTTAGATAACTTACTACATAGGTTATTTTATATTTACCAGCTTCTAAGGAATTTACGTATGTTTCTAATTCTTTAGCAGTAGTAAATTCTTTAAGAGTACTATTAGCAGATATTTGATATTTTATTTTAGCAGTTTTTGTTACGTCTAGGCTACCTTCAGTAGTTGTAATATATTGTATTGATTTTAGTCCTGGTTCTTCATAGGTGCCTACTTTAGTATTAATGATAGCTAATCCGTTAAGTGTTACCATTAGTTTACTTAAAGGAGCATTCCCAAGAGAGACGGATACTTTAGTACCGGCTGAAGCATTTGATTTGAATTTTTGATGTTCAGCTTTTATTACTATTGTAGTATCGCCATATCCTTCTAAGGTATATTTATTTTCAGTTACAAAAGTTATTAATGTTAGGGTACCATTAGTTTCTTGCTTATAGATACCAAATCCAACTTCTCCTAGAGTATCTTTATTGTAGGTTAATCTCTTATTATAATAGCTATCTTTTTGATTACCATAAACGGAATTGTTAAAGTATTCTTTAAGGTAACTTTCAGTTAATACTTTTGGAGTAGTATATTTCCATGTAATAGTGGCACTGTTTTTATTGTTATTAGTTACTTTAACGTCAGTTATTTCATTTAATGTTGCATATCTTTCAGATACTTCGGTAGGTTGAGTACCACGAACGAAACATTCATTAGTTATTTGATTACTTGGTGTGTTTGCACTAGGTAAGGCAACAGGCCATGTTTCTTTTTCTACGTCAAGACATACTACTGATGATGGTGCAGTCCAACCTTTTGTATCTTTAGGAATATAGGCCATTACGTCTCTTACAACGCCTTCTTTGTAACCACCACTACTAGTGTTATATGTAACACGGTCGGCTTCTTTATTATAGATACTGTCATACCCATACCATACAGCAATGGAATATTGACTAGTATAAGCAACTGTCCATAAATCATTTACAGCATTACCTGGTAAATTATATTTATTAATTGTATTAGTGTCATAGTTAGTTGTACCAGTTTTAGCTGCTATATGAGAGCCAGAATTATAAGCATCTTTTGTTCCACCATGGAATCCTGCGGAAACGGCTGATTCTAGAATGTTATTCATAATGTATGCTGTAGAATCTTTCATAACTCTTGTTTTAGTAGGTTTATATTCTTTGACATCACCGGACTCACGATATTCAATTTTAGTAACGGAATATGGTTCAGTGTAATAACCACCACTAGCAAATCCAGAATAAGCAGCAGCCATATCTAATGGAGTAAATCCTTCAGCAACTCCACCGATAGAGTAGGCTTCATTGATTGTGTTATCAAGACCAGTATTTTTATTAATTACACGATAGTTATCGGAACTTGAATTTAATGAGACATCTAATCCAAGACTATGAGCAAATTTTTGACTATTTTTAGTACCAACTTGTTGGAAGGCTTTTAGGGCAGGCACGTTTCTTGAATATTGCAAGGCATAACGGGTAGTTACTAATCCATGGAATCCACCATCCCAGTTATTTACTGAAGGCCCATTAGTGTATGTCCATGGTTCATCGTTAAATAGAGTATATGATGAGAAATTGTTATATTCAATGCCTGGGCCATAATCAAAGATTGGTTTTGCAGTTGATCCTGGTTGTTTTAAGGCTTCAGTGGCATAGTTGAATATTCTTACTCCAGTACGGTTACGTCCGTTACCAACAGCTGAGATAGCCCCAGTTTCAACATTAACTACAGCAATACCAGCTTGAACTAGATCATCACCATGCCAATACCATGCATTATTTGTTAGGATGTCATTAATACCATCTTGGATACTACGCTCCATAGTAGTATATATTTTCATAGGTACAGTATATGGATTATCTCCAGTTAATTCTTCAACTTCTTTTACAACGACATCGATAAATCCTTGATATTCAGTTTCGGTATTATTATTGGCTAAGAGGCTTTCAATAGTAACTTTTTTAGCCATAGCAGCTTCATCTTTAGTGATATATCCGTGACGTACCATTAAATCAAGTACGGTGTTACGACGAGATATTGCACTATCCATATTTTTGTAAGGGTTATGTCCATTTGGTGCTTGGAATAATCCAGCTATTAGGGAAGCTTCTGGTAGAGTAAGTTCTGAGACGTTTTTACCAAAATAGTATTTTGAAGCTTCTTGTACACCATAAACATTAGAACCTAAGTTATAGTTATTAACATATAATTCAATAATTTCTTCTTTTGAATATTCTTTTTCTACTTTAAATACAGCTAAATATACGTCTTGGAATTTACGAATTATTTTTTGTATTTTATTAGATTCAAAGCTATCTTTCTTGGTTAAGTTATTTTTAACTGCTTGCATTGTTAGGGTAGAGGCTCCACCAGCATCACGGCCTACTAATTGAAGCAATGTAGCTTTGATAAATCTTGGTAAGTCTACACCATTATGTTGGAAGAATCTAGAGTCTTCGGTAGCAATAATAGCATCTATTAAGACTTGAGGTAATTCATCATAAGTAACACTTTCTCTTTTTTGAGTTCCAAGAGTTGCCATGATATTGCCATCTTTATCATATACGACAGTTTGATCTTTTACGTTAAAGGCTGACTCAGAAAATTTTGGAGAAGACACTACAATGTATCCAAAGAATAAAGTCATTAACAAGATGCCTGCTATACCTATTATTAGGATAACAGTTAAAATCTTTTTCCAAAGACTTCTTCCGGCTTTATTCTTTTTACCTTTTTTATTTTTGTTACTTCTGCTTAAATTTTTGCTTTTTCCATTACTTTTAGATTTACTAGTAGTACTTTTACTTTTAACAGTATCATCTTTTCTTTTTTCTGGAGTTCTTCTAGTAGGGGAATTCTTTTTTTGAAGATCTTCTTTTAAATCTTCTACTTTGTCTTTCATTTTTTCAAATAAATTTCGTTTTTTAACTTTTCTCACTTTTCTCAACTTCCTTACTTTTCTATTAT
>OKXB01001943.1_pt1 | contig 18247 bp, 19 predicted proteins | sample 1601731 | NCBI WGS metagenome assembly OKXB01 (sample SAMN04414077, study PRJEB24778) | human gut metagenome | material: faecal | host: Homo sapiens | reverse complement strand
ATACAGCGACGGCTTAATCGAAATACAATAAGGAGTTAAAAACTATGAATATTACAATCGAAAAGAAAAAACAAAAAGCAATCGAACTTATGAACAAATTGGACATTTACAAGCCCTATATCAAAGGTTTCAAAGATAAAAACAGCGTTTGTTTCTATGAAAACTTTGGCGGATTTTGGGCATATCAAGAACCGGAACTTATGGCTAAAATCAAAGAATTTGAAGAAAAATACAACGTGCTTGTATATGCCGTTACCCACGAATACTTGGAATTCGGCGAATGTTACGACTTTCTTTACATACCCGATCATGAAGAAGAATGGGATGAAATGCTTTATCCGCAAGGCAATATGTTTTACGCCTACGCTTACGTTTGGAACAAATCTGATGACTTTTGCTCTGAATTCGGCACAATCGGTATTCGCTCGTTCGGCGGTGGAATTAAAAGAGTTGCGTGAGGTGAAAATATGAAAATTTATCTTGTTTTATTTCAATATTGCACAGATGATTGCGACGGTGTAGATACACAAGCTTATTCTACCTATGAAAAAGCCGTTGAACGCTTTAATGAGATTATTGAAAACGAAAAGAACACCGATATGAGTTGGGCTGGAAACGCTTTTGAAAATGATAAATTGCAGCACAACTACGAGTTAGACTGCAATGAAACCTTTACCGACGGCAAAGAACACGAGCTTTGGTGGAATCTATCTTGCAAACTTGATTGGTATTTGCACGAATTTATTGAATTACGTATTTTGGAGGTAGACTCAAATGAGTTATAAAGCAATGGCACACATTCACTCGCTTAACGGCGAAATGGCGGAAATAACCGTCTTGGAAGAAGTCGGAAACAATGATTACATAGTCGATTATAAGGGTGTGAAATGTCACGCCCTTTTTAATTGGTTTGTTTGTCAGTTCTATGTTGACGATATTTACAGGAGAGTTGAAAAATGAGATACATCTTCTACCATTACAACCACTTCGGAACGCTCGTATTTGACTACTACGACGAAGAAACTCACGTTTCGCAGTCTTATATGTTTTACACGTTAAAACAGGCTGTAAGCAAATTCAGACGGGATAACGGCTTGCAGTATAAGAAAATCGTTATCTCAAAACTTTTCTAAGGAGAACACAGATGAAAAAGACAAAAGAAATCGTGCTTTACGATGATACCGAAAATTACAAAAAGTTCGACGAAACAAGGGATTTTCTCTTTGCTGTTTATGCCGACGAAAACGGTTGGGCTTGCAAAGAAAATATTCCCGACGAAACAGTCTACAAAGAAATTGACTTTCAGAACCAAGAAACGTGGAGAGATTTGAAAGACGCTCTCGAAAACAGTTTCAAAACACGTTATTACCTTATGACGGGGACTTGCGGAAGATGGAACGGCAATTTCGACGGCGGAACATTCATCACTTGCTACCGAGATTTTCAATCTATGATTCAACACCTTGACAATATAAAGGTGATAGACCGAAATGGACATCTGATCATCGAAGGATACCACCACGACGGCAGCGATCATTACGAATTGAAACGGCTGACAAGGCAAGGCTATGAATATGCCGACAAAAATTGTTTTGCCCACGACAGGAAACTGCATTCAACGATTATGAATTGCAATTTCTTTTCGGCTTTGCCGAGAATCGCTCAAAGGGTTTACGGCTTATGACGAAAAACGAATACGGCTATAAAGTTTGTTATCAACAAAAAGGCAAACGAAAACTGAAAATCTATCTTGTAACAAATTCTCGCGATTTGGCTTTCTGGGAAGTAAGATGGTATGAAACGCATTCACCGCCGGACAGAAAGACGAGAAAGCCAATAACAAACGTCGTATGGGTTGTAATCCCAATCAAAACATATATCGAATACAAAACACTTTGGAAAGGTTGTCCGTTTTAAGACGACCTTTCTTCTATTCTAACAAGGAGTTAAACAAAATGATAAAACTGAACCTTATAGCTCAAGATGAGCAAGAAGAAAGAATACTTGCTTATTTACAAGAAAATGCAAGCGAAACTCTTGCAGACAAGATAAACAACGGCACTCCGTTTGAGAAAGACGGAAAGCCGCTTATCAACAAAAAAACTCTCGCAGGTTTCACGGATTACGCCTATGAAGAGGCAAGAAAACTTGCGAGAAAAAATGCCAAAGTAATGATTATAGACGATCCGACAGTATACGGCTGGGCTATTCATTACTTTGAAGAGGATTCGATAGAAGGAACTCTTTACACGATAGACGGAGAAGAATATAAACCCGCGCCGAAAAAGGTCGTTACCACAAAGCCTGCGACGGCAAAACCGCAACCGCCGAAACAACAAAGCCTGCAATTCTCGTTATTTGATAAATTCGACGAAAACGATGTTAAAGAACCCACAAACGAGCCTTTAACTGCCGAAAGTGTCGGAAATGACGAAGAACCCGAAGAAAGCAAAACGGCGATTATAACGCCTGTTGAGCCTGTTAAAGAAGAGCCGAAAGGCAATCGGATTTACCAAGATTACAAGTTGTATCAAAGCGAACGTCCTACGGCAGTTGTGGCTTTACGACTCGGAGATTTCTATGAAGTTTTAGGCGACAACGCCGTAATGCTCGGGAATGAAATGGAACTCACTATTACAAGCCGTGACGTTGGTTTGAAAGAACGTGTTCCGATGATTGGTTTCCCTTACCACGCCGCCGAAAGATATTTCGCTAAAATCGTCAAAAAGCACGACCTTTACATTATCGAAAACGAACGCGATACACAGTTTATTCCAAGCCTATTACATATCGATAATCGGCTTATAGACCAAGATACGGGCGAAATATTGTCCGAAGAAGAAATGCGAGAATTTGACGGTGATATATACGAACCGCAAGGCATTGACGAACCCGAAACAGTAACAAAACAATCTATTCCGAATGAGATATTCGCCCTGTTTGGGAACAAAGTTGAGGTGAGATAAAATGAAAATTGAAAAGATAAAACCTATACCGAAATACATACAGAAAAAGATTAAACTTTACGACGATCAATTAAAATCCGCGCCGTTCGGTCGAACTCGCTTTTATGCTTACTTTACTAAAAACGACGGCGAACTTGTCAAAGTTACGGTAGCCGTTCGAGAATATAAAAAACAATGGTATTGTAAGTCGGTTGTCGTTCACGGCGTTCATTCCGACAGATGTTTCGGCAAAGACATTAAGTTTACTTTTATCGCCGGTTATTCTGTCGGTTGGCACGAACAAGGGCTTTCCAAATATCCCGACTGGTATGAAAGCAACGACTGGGGTTGGTCGTCTGACGATTCGTTTGATCCTTATGCCCCGATAGTCAACCGCGATTATATCTTGCAGCATTTTCCCGAATACAAATACAGCGCAGTTGACAGATATACGGGCATACACGTTTTCAAATACTTACGGCTTTACGAACAGTATCCGCAAATAGAGTATCTGACTAAACTCGGATTGCATAATATCGCAATGTCAACGCAGATTTTACAGCTTTGCGGTAAGGACAAAAAGTTCTGCAAATGGCTTGCGAAAAACAGACAAGATATTGTCTTATCCGACTACTACGTTTCTTCTATCATGAAGGCTTACAAGACCGGCAAACCGATACGAGAAATCAACAATTTTGCTAAACGCAAGATAAAATTCGATCACGCCGACAAAATGGACAATGTAAAAGCACTTGTAAAAAAGGAAGTCGGAAAGTTTTTGGACTATATCGAAAGGCAAAACACAAACTTTTATTCATATAGAGATTATCTCGACGCTTGCCAATATCTCGGCTTAGATATGGACGAAGAAAAGAACCGCTATCCCCACAACTTCAAACGTTGGCACGATATACGCATAGACGAATATCGCTCCGCACAAGCATTGAAAGACGAGCAGGAACGCAAAGAGTTTTACGACAAATTCGCCGCCGTGGCAAGCAAATATTTAGGACTTGAATACGACAAGAAGTCGGTCTATATAGCGATTATCGCCCAAAAGCCGTCCGATTTAACGCGCGAAGGCGAGTTGCTTCATCATTGCGTGGGGCGTATGGGTTACGACCAAAAGTTTGCTCGCGAAGAATCGCTTATATTCTTTATCCGAATGAAAGACGAACCCGAAAAACCGCTTGTAACGGTCGAATACTCTTTGAAAAACAAAAAGGTGCTTCAATGTTACGGCGACCACGATTCTGAACCCGACGATTGCGTTATGGAGTTCGTCAACAAGAAGTGGCTGCCTTACGCAAACAGAAAACTAAAACAAATAGCGGCGTAACCGCAAAGGAGAAACATTTATGACTAATTACTTCAGAATTACTGCTTACGAACCGAATCACGACTTTTCCATTATTCTGGATACCTACGGAATGTTTGAAAAAATATGGCAATTTTCCGCCGACCTAATCAAGCGCGGATTAAAAATACTCGAAGTGTCGAGCGACGAACAGTTTATCGACGTAAATATCGACAAACTGACCGAAGAAGAACCCGATAAGTTTATCTTGCGCGCTCATGCGGACGGCAAACCCGAATATCTCGAAAAGACAATAGGCGGCACGACCTATAAAGCCGTCAAAGTCGGCGAGAAAATCTATATTCCCAACAACTAAAAATACCTAAAAGCAAACGAAAAGCCGGGAGCAAACACTCTCGGCTTTTTTGTGCAGTTGGGTAGTGATACTAACCAACTCGATTTTATTGTTCAACTTCAAGATTTTCATACAGGAACATATCGTCATCAAGAAACTCGAGAACGGTCATTCCGAAACCATTTGCAAGCATCATTACGGTTGACAAAGTAACCGTTTTGCTTTTTCCGCTCATTATCCACTGCATATGACCGTGTTGTATGCCGGAGTTTTGTTCCAGACGATACTGTGTCATATTCTTTTCAGCGAGCAGATTTACTACTCTTTTTGCCACAGCGTCATTGACTGTCACTTTTACCACCTCCGAAAGAATACATACGGAAGAATACTTTCATAAATATTATATCCATTTCGAAATTTTTAATAAGAATGGATACTTCCCTAACATTGCTTTTAGTCGGGAATTGTGCTATAATTAAGTAAGTATACTTCCATAGTTTGAGGAGGGATAATCGTGGTAATTACGTTTTTCGGTCATTCTTCGACCATATACAGCGACATTGACGAGAAAAGACTATTAGAACAGATAGAAAAAATCACAAAAGGGAACGACGTTGATTTTTATCTTGGCGGATATGGCAATTTTGACGCTCTCGCTAAAAATTGTGCGAAACAGTATAAAATAAGTCATCCCAACGCCAAAATTATATTCGTTACCCCGTATTTGAACAAATGGCTCGACGAGCGAAAAGATTACATCGAAAAAGAATACGACGAAATACTTTATCCCGAATTAGAGCAAACGCCGCTGAAATTTGCAATATCAAAGCGTAACGAATGGATGGTTAAGCAGGCAGATTATGTTTTCGCTTACGTCAACACTCACTATGGCGGAGCATACAACGCTTTATTATATGCGGCAAAGCACAACAAGCCTTATATGAACCTATATTCAGGCGATTATGAACTATATTAAACAGAAAGTCACTCGAAAGAGTGGCTTTTTTGTTGTCGTGATAATAAAATCACGATTTATCTTACAGGCGGTGGCATGATGAAAAAGACCTGTTTTACAGATATATGCACCCTCATTATGGGACAATCACCGGATTCTTCTTCGTATAATACGAATTATGAAGGATTGCCTTTTTATCAAGGCAATTCTGATTTTGGTGAATTGCATCCCGTTCCTCGAGTATGGTGTTCAGAGCCAAAAAAAATAGCACAAGAGAATGATATACTGATTTCAGTAAGAGCACCTATTGGAGATTTGAATATAGCAAATGAGAAATGTTGTATTGGTCGAGGTTTGGCAGCAATAAGAATAATCAATTCTGATAATGTCGATTTGACATACCTATATCATTTCTTTGAAAGTAAAAGAACATATTTACAGGAAAAAGGCACTGGCTCAACTTTTAAGGCAATAAACAAAGACTCTTTGATTAACTTTGTCATTCCCTTACCGTCAATTAAAGAGCAAGAGTCAATATCTCAAGAGTTATTCGCACTTCATTTGCTTATCAAAGGAAAGAAAACCCAGCTATTTGCTCTTGACGAGTTGGTAAAATCACGATTTATCGAGATGTTCGGAGAGCCGTTAGTAAATGAATATAATTTCCCTAAAAAGAAGTTGTCAGACACGTTTCTTTTGTCAGCAGGTGGAACGCCTAAAACCGATAAAAAAGAATACTGGGACAATGGCACAATTTCGTGGATTGGATCAAATATGTGCCAAAATCAGATCCTTTATCAAAATGATGGAAAATATATAACTGAGTTAGGACTAAAAAACTCATCCGCAAAGATTTTTGATGTAGATACCGTTTTAATCGCATTAGTAGGTGCAACGATTGGAAAAACGGCACTACTCAAGTTCCCAACTGCAACAAATCAAAATGTATTGGGTATTCAAAAAATTGCTAATGCTGCATACAACCCTTATTTTGTTTATTATTATATGCAAGGGTTGTATGATAGATTTATTGATTTAGGTGATGGCAAATTCAAAATGGCAAGCAAAGGTTTTGTTGGCGATTTAGAAATTTTTGTTGTTGATTTACATTTGCAAAATGAGTTTGCGGAGTTTGTAAAACTAATCGATAAATCGAAATTTATCGTGCAGCAGCAGATAAAAGACCTACAAGAACTGTTAGATTCTAAAATGGATGAGTATTTCAGATAAAAAAGGAGGGTAAAAAATGAATTTTGACTTGTTGAAAGACAGATTTTTGTTTAAGCAACTATATTCTTTCTGCAAAGATGCGGAAGAATTTGTCATTTCACGCCCTGAACTGTCTGCAATTTCTCAAAGAAAAGCCTTGGAAAGTGCCGTTAAGTATTTTTATATGTCCAAATACGGCTCATATTCCGAAACCGCTACATTGTTTTCCTTGATTCAGGACGAACAATTCTCCTCTTATATGGATTCAACCATATTGTCCGGCATTCACCTCATAAGACAAGTCGGAAACAATGCCGCTCATGGTGAAACCGTAACGAAGAATGAAGCAATGAACAGTTTGGAGGCGCTATATTATTTCTGCGCCGAACTGCTGAAAATCTTCGGTATAATCAAAAATTACGATAAATTTGACAGAACCGTTTACACGAAGAAAATAGAACTCGTTACGGAAACTGTTGAAACAATCGAAGAAAAGCCCGTAGAAGTCACAAAAGAGGCCGCAGAAGGCTTAAAAGGCAAGATTAACGAAGGAACAACCTTCCGCTCTGCAACGGACTTTACAGAGGCAGAAACACGCCGTGTATACATAGATAATGCCCTGAAAGAAGCCGGTTGGAAAGTTCACGACATAAAAGGTGCTGTATTGCCTAATAAGGCTTGTATCGAGATTAAACTTGACGGAATGCCCAACAATGAAGGCGTAGGTTTTGCCGATTATATTCTTTTTGACGACGATAATAAGCCTTTGGCTGTTGTAGAAGCAAAAAAGACGTCTGTCGATCCCGTAAAGGGAAGTCAGCAAGTCAAATTGTATGCAGATTGTATCGAACAAAAGTGGGGAGTCCGCCCTGTTATATTTTATACTAACGGCTATGAAGTTTGGATGATTGACGGTTCGGGTTATCCTTCACGTCGAGTGTTTGGTTATTACACAAAAGACGAACTTCATTCCCTTATCGTTCGTCGCGTATTGAAACAAATAACAGATACAAGAATAGATCCAAATATCTCAGACAGACCTTTTATTCAGGAAGCCGCTACCGCTGTTTGCGATACGTTTAATAAAAAACAGCGCAAAGCCCTTATTGTAATGGCTACCGGAACGGGTAAAACGCGTTGTGCCATCTCCATTGTAGACGTTTTGCAGCGTGCAAATTGGGCAAAGCATATTCTTTTTCTTGCAGACAGAACCGAACTTGTAAATCAGGCTAAAAACGCATTCAAAAAGCATCTTCCGAATTCCTCTATTTGCGCGATTTCGGAAACCAAGGGCGAAGACAGAGATTTCAATGCTAGAGTAATCCTGTCAACCTATCCCACTATGCTTAATCTTATTGATTGTGAAGAAAGGGCTTTCGGTGTTGGAAAGTTTGATTTGATTATTCTTGACGAGTGTCATCGTTCCGTTTACAACAAATATCAGGCTATAATACGATATTTCGATAGTTTATTGCTTGGTTTGACGGCTACACCGCGTGAAAAAGTTGACGATTCTACTTATGAATTGTTTAACGTTCCAAAGGGCGAACCGACATTTAACTACGGTTATGAAAAGGCAGTTTCGGAAGGTTTTCTTGTGGATTATGCCAATTTTGACAGCACTCCGCAATTATTGAAATTCGGTTTGAAATATGATGACCTTTCCGAAAACGAGAAGGAAGCCTACGAAGAAGCATTTGCAGACGAAGAAGGTAATTTTCCTAAAGAAATAGACAAAAAAATGTTTTATAAGCGTATAATGAACACCGGTACGATTGATACCATTCTTCAAACGCTTATGGACGAAGGATTAAAGATTGACGGAGGCGAAAAACTCGGTAAAAGCATCATTTTCGCATATAATCACAATCACGCAAAGGCTATTGTAGAAAGATTTAATGCGCTTTATCCCGAAAAAGGCAGCGAGTATTGTAAACTTGTCGATTATAGCGTGAATTACGTTTCAACCATAATCAACGATTTCAAAAACCCTGCTAAAAACCCTGTTATCGCTGTATCCGTCGATATGCTCGATACGGGCGTTGACGTGCCTGAAGTATTGAACCTTGTGTTCTTCAAAAAAGTCTTTTCGCTTATCAAATTCTGGCAAATGATAGGTCGCGGAACGCGTGTTTGTAAAGAATTATATCCGTTTTCGCCTTCTCGTGAGTTCTTTGAGAACCCGGAATACACCGACGATACAAAAGAAACTTATGCAGATAAACAGGGTTTCTATATCTTTGACTGTTGCGAAAACTTTGCTTATTTCAAAGAGCATCCGAAGGGCAAAGACGGTAAAACCTCCCTATCTCTTACTCAAAAGATTTTTTCTTTGAAGTTGGATTTGGTATACGAATTGCAACGTCTTAATCATCAGGAAAACCCTGAACACAAGGCTTTTTACGACAAATGGAAAGCCGAAGTAATGAATCGAATAAAGAACTTTAACCGTAACCTTATCAACGTTCGCCACAATTTACAATACGTTGATAAATATTCGGTTGACTCTGCTTGGGATTATATTGGTGTTTTAGACCTGAAAGAGCTGAAAAAACAAATTGTTCCCCTTGCGGAAGCAAAAGACGATTTTGAAGCGGCAAAATCCTTCGATTTATGGCTATTCAATATGGAACTTGCCGAACTTGAAGGTGAAAAGGATTATTCGCAAGCGGTTCAGGTCGTGACAACTATCTGTTCAATCCTACTCGATATGACGACAATTCCTGAGATTGCACAAAAAAAAGAGTTCTTAAAAACTGCTACTCAGAATGAGTTTTGGGAAAATATCACAGTTACCCGACTTGAAGATTTGCGTAATCAAGTCCGTGATTTAATCAGATTTTTGCCGAGAGAAGTTGTTGATCCTATCAGAACGAATTTTGAGGATAAGATACAACTAAAACGCGGTGAACACCTTACACCACAGTTCAAAAATTACAAACAGCGCGTTATAGATTATCTTGCCGACAATGTGGAATCGCCCGTTATACACAAAATCCGCAACGTGATCCCTTTGACAAGTGAAGATTTGAAAGAATTGCAGCGCATTTTGTGGGAAGAACTCGGTAGCAAAGACGATTACGACCATATTGCAGACGGCGAATCGGTCGGTGTGTTTGTAAGAAAGATTGTAGGTCTTGACCGTGAAGCAATCAGCAAATTGTTTGCGGAATATCTTGCTAAATATAATTTCAATCAAATGCAGGAAGAATTTTTGCATCAGATTGTAACTTTTGTGCTTGAAAACGGTGATATTGAACCTAAAAATCTTATCAATGACGAGCCGTTTAAGTATCTTGAATATACCGAAATATTCAATGGAAATCCCGAGGCGGTTTATTCGCTTATCAAAATGTTGCACACGGCTGTAAATGTTGCTGTTGCTGCATAATTGCATTATTTGTCTGTAAATTATAAAATTACCTTCTGAATTACAGGAGGTAATTTTTTTATGAACGCAACATTTATTAACGAAGTATTGAAGCAACTTGAAGGCAAGTTTGACGAAAAACAGTTAAAAACTATTGAACGCACACTTTATAGATGCCTGAAAAATAAAGAAATCAGAGAAAAAAAGGTTGTTTTACCCAAAGATAACAACGAAGCATTGGACTTTTTTATTGCCGCAAAGAAAATTGAGGGATGTTCCATAAAATCACTGAATTACTATTATACAACTTTGGTTAAAATGCTTGATAAAGTAAATGTTATATACTTTTCAATTACAACGGAAGATATACGAACATATTTGTCCGATTACCAAGAAAATAGCGGTGTTTCAAAGGCTACGATTGATAATATGAGAAGGATTATATCGTCGTTTTTTTCATGGCTTGAAAACGAAGATTATATTATGAAAAGCCCTGCCCGTCGTATCAGAAAAGTGCGTGTCGGCAAGATTGTAAAAGAGATTTATACCGAGGAAAACATTGAACTTATGCGCCAAAACTGTAAAAATGCTCGCGATTTGGCAATAATCGATATGCTTTACTCGACCGGAATGAGAGTTGGTGAACTTGTTAGGCTTAATATATCCGATATTGACTTTGAAAACAAGGAATGCGTTGTGTTGGGTAAAGGAAACAAGCAACGTAAGGTCTATTTTGATGCAAAAACCAAAATTCACTTGCAACAATACCTTAATTCTCGAAAAGATACCGATCCGGCACTGTTTGTAAGTCAATTATATCCATATAATCGGCTTAAAATCAGTGGCGTTGAAATCGCATTACGCAAGATAGGCGAAAAATTGCATATAAGCAAGGTTCATCCGCACAAATTCAGACGCACGTTGGCAACAAAAGCCATCGATAAAGGTATGCCGATCGAGCAAGTTCAGCACCTTTTGGGGCATACAAAGATAGATACAACGCTTGGATACGCTATGGTAGACGACGAAAACGTAAAAATATCGCACAAAAAGTTTTTGGAGTGACAAACAAATTTCGATTTATCTATCAGTTTTACGAATTCTGCAAACTCGCTTTCTTCGGTGTCTTTGGGCTTAATAACTGTGTAACCACTCAGCATTCCTGTTGTAATTTGATTTACAGACGCCGTTTGCGTTCCTGTCAGTTGTTGCAAGAAATAGGTGGAATTGAAGAACCCGTTCAGAAAATATGGATACTTACTTCTAATGACAGTCATAAATGCGCCATAGGACATCTGTTCGTTTAACTTTGGTATTAAGCAACATTTTCCAACCAAACGAGCAGATCCTTTCCGTGAACACATTAAAATATCATTTTCACGGACAAATTTATCTTCTTTAATCTTTATATTTGATACTCTTACAATGTCATCAGACAAACACAACTCCGCATTTTGGATATTTCCTGAACGGAGAACTATTATTCCTTCATCGGTTACATTATCGGGTTTGTAGGTTAAACCTATTGTTGCTGTTGCAATGTCGCCAACTTTTACGAAATATCGACTATTCTCGAAATAGTGCCCAAACATCTCGATAAATCGTGATTTTACCAACTCGTCAAGAGAGAAAACACGCTTCTTTAAGTTGTCTATTTCATAGATAATAGAATCAAGCAAAGAAATTACGCTTTCTTGTTTATCTTCAGAAAACACCTTTATGTCTTTACTGAGATAGCTATTTACTTGCAAATTTTGTATGCCGGTTGTCCTATTGTAGCAATCTGCGAATATACCATTCTCATACATATATCGCATCTGATAAAACAGAAATTTGCTCTTTATTTTTTGAACATTAGGGCGAATGACTAAAATAAAGTTATTACAAACAAACTTATCAGATTGTCCATCAAAATAATTTACATAACCAACTGTATGGGTTTTTGTTCCGCCACTTTTTTCTGCAAGGATATCGCCATATTTTAAGAAATTCTTTTGTGCTTTTTCCACCTCGATATTCCTATAGCATATATCGGAATAATCAATGACACCTTCATATGACATATTGTTGGTTTTAATAACAGCAATCCCACCTTCAGGGGTTGTATAATCTGTTCCCCAAAGTCCTTTTACAGTTGTTGTAACTACATCGCTTATCTTCATATACAATCCCTTAATCCAATCGTCACTTTATCGAATTGCAGATTTCGTCCATAACCGCCTTGAATTGTTCTTCTAAATCTTGAATGGACTTGATTATTTCGCTCGTCGGACGGTATTCTTTTTTTACGATTTCCTTTTTGTGATATTTGTTGAAACTGAAAACATAACCGTTATCAACGATTTCTTGCTTTGTAATGAAGAAAGATTTGTCGTAGGGGGTTCTTTCGTTTTCCGCTTCAAGATTATTCCAACGTGCAACAATGTCGGGAATGTCGTCGGCATCTACTTTATCTCGCTTTTGGTCGAGAGAGTAGCCGTCTGCCTCCATATTGTAAAGCCATACTTTATCCGTGCCGCCGGAATTTGTCTTGGTAAACACAAGAATACCTGTCTGAACACCCGAATAAGGTTGGAATACACCGTTGGGCATATAAATAATTGCCTCAAGTTTTTGTTCTTCTACAAGTTGCGTGCGAAGACGCGTATACGCTTTTTCATTCGTGTTGTTCAGAACGCCTACGGGGATAATTGACACGCATCTTCCGCCTGCTTTCAAAAGCCTTAAAAACAAAGACAAGAAAAGAAGTTCTGTTGATTTTGTTCCGCCACTGATCTGATTGAGTGATTTGGAAACAGTAGACGGATCAAGACTGCCCGAAAACGGGGGATTTGCAAGAATAAGCGAATATTTGTCATGATCGGTGTATTCTTCCGAAAGAGAATTGTTATACTTAATCGTCGGATTTTCTACGCCGTGCAACGTCATATTCATACAGCCGATACGAAGCATATCCGTGTCGGTGTCGTAACCCGTAAACATTGTATTGTTGAAATGACGATTATTATCTTTGTTCATCATTTCGCGAGCATAATGAACTTGCACATATTTTGCGCTTTCCGCCAAAAATCCCGCTGTTCCCATCGCCGGATCTATAATCGTGTCGGCAAGGGTTGGCTTTGCCAACTCAACCATCATATCGATGATATGGCGCGGAGTGCGGAATTGACCGTTATCACCGCTCGTAGCCATTTTCGACAAAAGATATTCGTAACAATCACCCATCATATCCTTGTCGTTGAGTCCAAGGGATTCATCGCTTAGACTTGCGACCATTTTATCAAGAATATAGGGGTTTGATACGGCAAATTGTGCGTCTTTCATAAAGTTTGCAAATGCCGTTTCCTTGCTGCCGTGAAGTGTTTTTATGAACGGGAAAACGTTGTTTTTAAGATTATCGAACATTCTTTTAGGCTCGAACTCCTTAAAAACAGACCAGCGAAGATCCTTATACGGAACGTCGATTTTATTGTCTGCATCAACAAAATTGCCCGATTTGAAAGTCGGGTTGAAATCGTCAACAGATGCTTCGATTCCGTTTGCAATCATATCGTTGACTTTGCGCTCAACTCTGATTTGATTGTCGTCAAGCATTTTTATGAAAATTAAATATGTAACTTGCTGAATATCAATCCACGGGTTAGTCATCTGATTCGACCACATTGCGTCCCAAAGTCTGTCAAGTTTGTTCTTAATTTCACCGGTAATCACGAAAGCACGCTCCTATAAATATAACTACTGCATAATAGTATAGCATAAAAAAGCAAAAAAATCAATCCGTAATATGCTTTAACGCCACTATTTATGCGTTATTTCCAATTTTATTGCCGTATTGCTTCAAATGTCAATACTATCGCGTGATTACAGTTTAACATAGTAAATATGCCAATAGTGTGTCATAATTTATAAATTTTCCACGCCCTTTTACCCCCACCTAAAACCATTCTTTAACCCCCTAATGGCTGTGTGGCGTGTGCTTGTCTTGAACAAGTGGCGTCGCTTCGCTCCGCCAGACAAGCACACGCCACACGAACTAAACTCACTAAACTATACTCGGAAAATAAAGGCACGAACGGAAGGCGAGGCAGCCGCTAAACCGCTTGCTGTCCTTCGCCTTTAACCGTCGTGCGTGACATTTATTTTTAAGCCTTGTATTACGTTTATTTTCATTAGTTTACTTTGCGCATTTGTGCTATTACTTCGGGCGAAACTTTGCCCATATAGCAACCTTCATCCCAACAGGTAAAGTCGTCGAAAAGCAACAACTTTTTATCTTCCATTCCGATAGGTCCGGCAATATCTTCGTCCATAATATCCGAGATAAAAAACTGCGGTAGTCCTTTGGAGTAGACAAGCCTTTCGCCCGTCTTTTCCATATACTTCATAATGTATCTCATCATTTCGGACAAATCCGACTCTGTGTTTATTTCTTCAAAGTCAGAACGACCGAAACGGGAGTTAAAGTATGGATTTTGATATGTAATCTGCCGTCTTTGCGTTCTTAGGTTGTAATCGTTGACAGGAACGTTGTCGGGAATAGTGCCTTCCGGTATGTAAAAAACACCGTGAAAGTGCAGTCGTTTTTTCTCCGGGGAACGCTCCCAAACACCTATATATTTCCAGCCTTTTCGAGAGCAAAAATGACTAAGGCAACTTTTCAAAGACTTGCGGAAAGATTCTTCGGTATGCTTCTTGCTATCATAGGTGAAAGTGCAAAAATAGTTGAACTTTTGCAAGTGGATTTTTCGCCATAATCGTATACGCCTGCATATCAGATTCCGCAGTTTTCGCTCAAGGTTTTTCGTAACGTATTCCTCGGTTCTTTCCTTGTTGGGAAAGTGTTCGTTCATACCGTTTACGATAAACCTTTTACGTTCGCCTTTTCGCATTTCCTTGGACTTTTCGTATAGTTCTTCAAAGAGCTCTTTTCTCGTCATTTCACGCGTCGTCGGTTGAGAAGAAGTCGGCTCTGTCGTCCTTTCTTCCCTTGTTTCTTCTGCAGGCTGTTGAGTTGACTCAACTTCCGTTTCAGACGGCTCGGGAAAGGGCTTGTCGCCGTTTTCTTCTTCAACCTTATCTACGACGACAATCTTTTCTTCTAACGGTTTAAGACGCCGTTTTGTCGGTCTGGTAGTGTGAGGGATTGCTATGTAATGCGATCCGTCAAAGTAAACCTTGGTTTCGCCGTATGGCATTTTGACCTCCTTTATTGCAAAAGAGATGCCGACGCCATTTCAATTACGTTTTCGCAGAACTCTATTCGGTGTCGGCATTCTTATACAATGCGTTAATAAAATAACTGTTCTGCATTTTCAGCTCCGTTACGGTTGCTTTTTCGGTTTGATATTCCATATAGTCGTTCAGTCCTATTTTTGTGTTTTTCGCTATATCGTTGAAGTAGTCCGAGAAACAGTCGGTAGAAAACCTTTGACTGTAAATCTTCTTATGCATAAGGTAATACTTTTTCTTTTCCGTTTTGCCGTCCATCGTTCCGCGTTCTTTCTCGATATTCGATATGCTGTAACCGTAGTTGTTGTAAGCAATCACGGTGCGTTTGTAGAAAAAAGCAGTCACTTTTTTCAACAAGTAAATAAGCAGCGTATTGTCGCCACGATTAAAGCGAAAGTCGGCGTATAGGTTGATAAACCAATTAAAAAGCCACTCATTGAGCATTTCTTCAATGGTGAAAAACGGCAAGGCAAGACGAGTATTTCCCGACGATACGATATGCACTATATCGCAAAGTTCTCTTGCGTCCGCACCCCACGAAGAAGGTCGTTGCTCATCCGTGAAAACCTTTATAAACGGGTAGTTGTCTATCGTTGCCGAGTGCCTGCACATTTTCAGCCAAGAGTTAAACAAGTCGTTTTTCTGGTTGGTTTCTTCCGTGCCTTTCTTCACTTCTTTCAGCTCGAGATTGTTACCGCGCTCTTTACCGACTTCCGTGATGGCAACAACACCAAATTCAAAACTTCCGGCGTTTGGGTTATTCTCCAAAACTTTCTTGCCGAGCCTTAAAATATCGAAGTCGAGAATATGGGCGTACCTTGACGGTCGGGGAGTCTTCGAGAAGAAATCCGTATTCCAAACAGGAAAGTTTCCGCCGTCTATAAGTCGATTATCTTCACGAATCGAATAATTCGCAACAATCAGACTGCTTTGAATTACGTAGACGAAATACAGTTGAGCATAGGTCGAAAGCACGTCGAAAATGTAACTCGTTTTCAGTCCGTCTCGGTAGTAAAGCCCGTATCGCTTGCTGTCGTAGCCGTAAAGTTGCAAACTGTCGTCGTGGTGTTTTTCGAATCGACTACGTTTGAGTTTTACCCACTCTTTAACAGTCGCGAGATTATACACTATGCCGTGTTCCATACATTTACGAAGTTCCATTTCAAAGGCTATCCACCCAAAATTAGGGAACTTCATATCCGTTTCCTGCAATTTTCCGTAAGCGACGTTTCGGAACATTATTTCCTGCGATAAGGTCATATCCGTAATGATAGTGGTCTTCTTTTTACCCATACTTCCGCACGTCATCGATACAATAGGAAGATCGTTTATAAACCCACGGTTCGAGTTCTCCATTCGGCGTAGTTTTGCAAGCGCGAGATTTCTTCTCCACCGCTCGAATAAAAGCCAAATAAAAATGAGAATTACCCAAAAGGGGACATATTTTATTACGACCTGTAAGTCTATGACCAGCTTGACAAACTGCGTGTAAATCGAGCCAAAATCAAAGGATACGGCGAAGTAAAAATAGTAAGCGAAAAACTCTATGATTATCGTTGCGAAATTCAGGTTGAAAACCCAAATTACCAACCAGATAATCCATATAAAACTATGCCCTTTTACAAACGCCGCATACTGCCGGACGAATCGTTTCAACGGCTCGGTCGTATACCTTGTAACCGTCTTGTAAACGCGTAGCGGAAGTGTGTCTATATTGTGCTTTGTGTTGTGCTTTTTATAGAGCGTTTTAAGTGCTATCAATAACGCTAAAATACACGGCAGAACGATGATGATTATCTTGGATATTTTCCCTGTCTTTTGCCCCGTTTCGCTAAGCCACAAAAGAAAGGTTTCTTTGCTTATAAACAGTCTGAAAAAGGATATGCAATTTGCCTTGAATGTTTCAAAGTCCGCAGGCAAAATCACGTCCCAATTCAGCACCTTTGAACGCTCCGCAACGGACGGAATACCATCGACGGGGAAACCGAATAATACACAGAAATAATACTTAAAACTGCCGTATAAGTCGATTAAAGCCTCTATTGTGCGACAATAGGCAACTCTGAACACGAACGCTCCGAGCAAAATAAACGCTATCGTAAGGGCTATCGTGAGCGTAATATTAAAACGTTTTTGCAATCTCATACAGCACCTCCGAAATTGTATTTTCGGGCGGTATTTGCCTCGCCGTATAAACGATATAACTGACCGCCAGAATGGTTATAAATAGCAGCAAAACCGCTATGATTCTTTTTAGTGTTTTCATATTAAAATACTCCTGTTTTTTATAGATATTTAACGCCGACGAACCATACGATCCGCCGGCGTCTTTTTGTTAGATTTTACTTACCGCTTGTGTTCCACCGGTCGGCAAATTCTTTCCTGACACGCTTCTCGGCGCGCCGTCGTTTCGTGGATTTTACAACCGCCGAAATACCTTTGAACGGCAGCGAAATTATCCATACGATTGCCTGCAATACGTATGGCAACACGGGAGCGAGCAAAACAAGCAAAAGAATGAGCAATAACAGATACAAAATCATCTTTCCGCGCTTGTTCAGACTTATGTCGATGTCCGTTTCGTTCGACGGTTCTTTTCCGCCCGTTTGTTTGTTGTCTATAACGCCCAAGTTGTATGTAATTCCGTCTGTTTCAAACTTCAAACGAAGGATTGTAACGTCGCCCACGAGCGTATAACTTTCAAACGTAGAACCGGTTGTAGAATAACCGCTCAACGAGTAACTCGTTTCTGCAAAACGTAGCACCCATTTCTTGCCTTTGAGTTCGGTCAAGGCTTCGTCCGTCAGTTTCGATGAAGTTTTTACGTCAAGGACTGCGCCGTGGTAGATATTCTCGCGGTTTTCGCCCTTAATGAAGTCGTCAATCG